>Ga0164243_10002779_pt1 | contig 28511 bp, 36 predicted proteins | sample OricompcompostOP_FD_108781 | JGI IMG/M metagenome (GOLD analysis project Ga0164243, IMG submission 108781) | Organic Plus compost microbial communities from Emeryville, California, USA - Original compost - Organic plus compost (OP) | ecosystem: Engineered > Solid waste > Mixed feedstock >... | reverse complement strand
GAGCCGAACGCTCTGACCGTGCTGGAGCCGTACGCCGTGACCGTGCTGGAGTCGGACGCTCTGACCGTGCTGGAGTCGAACGCTCTGACCGTGCTGGAGCCGAACGCTCTGACCGTGCTGGAGTCGAACGCTCTGACCGTGCTGGAGCCGTACGCCGTGACATCCAGCCAGTCACCCTCAGGTGATCGGATCTCAATCCAATCAACCCCGTCGGACAGTGCCCTATCGAGTTCCGCCTGTGTGGTGACGATTCGTGCTGTATAGGTCATCGCTGGGCCTCCCAGTCGGCGATGCGGCGGAGGCGGTCCTGTTCGGATTCGTACGCCTGGGCGGCCTTGATCATCCGCGACAGTTCGTCCTGTTCGCGGATCTTCGCCGCCCGCTGCTCACGTGCAGCCCATGCGTCGTCGTCTTCGGTGACTGCGGACTTCATGACGCCGCGGATGAACAGCCACAGGAGTGCCATGATCAACAGGAGTCCTGTGATCAGTCCGGCATAGTCTTGCCAGGAATCTAGATGGAACATCGGTGTACCCTTCTGGGTGGTTGAACGGGGTGCTCTCGCTGTGGTGGTGGGGCATCCCGTTCGGCTTGTGGTGGTGCAGGTATTCAGTTGGGTATGTGGTGGGTGCGGGCCGGCGGGCGACCTGGGCGAGTCGGCCCGCACCACGTTCTCGGTTCAGAAACCGTCAGCCTGTTGATCAGGCGGCTTGTGAGTGGTCGCGGATCCACTTCTCGATCGCGGCCGGGTAGATGAAGTAGCGGGTGTATTCCCTGTCGCCGCGTGCGACCGTTTCAGTGATCACGCCGTGTTTGCCGAACTCTCCGGCGGCGGCCATCTGGCGGATCTTGCGTGCCTTGTAGGGCAGGTACTGCTCGGCTTGTTTCGGGCCGATCGGTTTGCCGCCGTACATGAGTTCGAACCGCTTGCTCACCGTGGCCTCCTTGTCGTTCTGAAGTCGTACGGTCTGGCGCCTGAAATCCATCTGCGGATCCATGGACGACCATCTGCGACTACTGAGACCATAGCATTAGATCACGGGAAAAAGTCAAGAGGCCGTGAAAAAGTTCTTCGGTGTTGGTATGAGCAGATCGAGGTGGATGATGCTGGGGACCACTACCGTTTCCCGCGTGTCTTTCTACGAGTGGGTGAGAGATGTCGCCGGCGAATCGAATGCCAGGATCGCGGCGAAGATCGGAGTCGATCCGAGCACGGTGGGCGGCTGGCAGCACCGGGACCCGAAGGCACGTGATGTGATCACCTTCGCCAAGGCATACGGGCGGCCGATCACGGAGGCGCTGCGGCAGGCTTTCGAGTTGACGGCGGATGACCTGGACCAGTCGGAGCCGGACCCGTACACCCTGTCGAATGCGCAACTGTTGGCGCAGTTGGTGTACAGGCTGGACATCCGTGTCGACGAGTTGTATGAGGCGTTGCAGGAAGGCAACCCGGGTCTGGTGGCGGGCACTGACCGGCTGTCAACTCAGGCGCACAGACCGAAAGGTAAAGATTGACCAAAGACGGCCCGGATGTCGTAAGGCTGTTTTACGGTTCGTACAAGGCCGGCAGGATCGGCCCCGTTCCCCCCAGAACACAGAGCACAAGCCTCGATAAGGACTGGCCTCCCAATGTTCAATCAGAAGGACAACCTCAACGACGAGTACCCTCACCCGGCCGCACTGACCAGGAAGATCCACAACCATCACTGGTGGCCCGAGTTTCAGCAGGCCTGCCCAGGCTGGGAGGTGTTCTTCTGCTACATGCGTAAGGACGAGATCATCGATTGGGGCCGCAAGATCATTTGGTTGCGGACGACGTTGCCGCATCCGTTGTGTCGTTGGACTCATGCAGCATCGCATGTGATTGATCATCCGGATGGTATGCGGGTGATCACGGAGGCTGATGAGCGGGCGGCTGATCTTGCTGCGAAGTGTTGGCGGGCGTTGTACACGCCGACGGCCAATGATTTGTCAGACGTCGCCTGATCTTCTGCTTTCCGGGTATACTCTGGTTTGGTACAGAGCCACACCATGGTGCCCGGAGCCGGGATTGCAGGCCCTTACCGGTGCGAATGTGGTTGTGAAGTGATGCAGTCCGACCAATTCATCGGGACTCAGCCGGGCCGAGTACATAGCGCGAAAGAAGTTCTGAATGCCACTGCAGGACACGTGGTTCCGCAAGGACGGCACCCCGACCGTCAGCTACCACACAGGCCGGAACCGTTGGCGCATCCGACACAACGGCCGCAGCCAATCCTTCCCCGACATCGAGCGGAAGAAGGCACCGGCACCCGGTGATAAGCCGCCCAAGACTGTCGAGGTGGCGTGGGCCCGGATGCTCACCGAGAAACCCAGGCAGGTTGAGGATGTGCTGGTCGGTGAGTTGATTGACCGTTGGCTGGCAACAAAGCGCGGACTGTCTCCTCGCGGCTATCGTGCGTGTCTGGATGCGTCCGGTCATGTGCGCAAAGAGTGGGGCGGCAGGGTTGCTGCGGGTATCACCCGGGAGCAGGTGCAGGTTTGGTTCGCCGGCATGGAGTGGTCGCCGTCGATGAGGCACAAGCTGTTCCAGTGTCTTGCGGGCTCGCTTGAGCTCACCGGTCAGCCGAATCCGTGCAAGGGCCTGTACAAGACGCTGCCGAAGGAGAAGCGGCGCGAGTCTGGGTGGTTCGCCGTCGATGACCTCGCCAAGCTGGCCCAGGAGTGCCACGGCTATGAGGCGATGATCTGGACGCTGGCGACGACCGGCATGCGGATCGGTGAGGTGTGCGCGCTGAACGTCGGTGATGTGGTCGACGTCGGCACGAAGTCGTCGCCGCGGATGCGGTTGCGGGTACGGGAGTCGAAGAACGGTCAGGGCCGGGACGTGGGAATCCCGCCGAAGGTGCTGGCCATGCTGGATCTGTCGCGGCCTAAGTCGGCACCGCTGTTCACCTCTGGGAACGGGCATCGGGTGTTGAAGGACAACTTCAGGGCGCGGCATTTCAAGCCGGCGGCTGCGCGGGCTGGGTTTCCGAATCTGCGGATCCATGATCTGCGGCATGCGATGGCATCGCTGGCGATCTCACTGGGCGCCGACGTGACCGATGTGGCGCACCAGTTGGGCAACGACAAGGCCGTCACCCTCGGCGTCTACACCGAGCGGTGGGATCCGGGCGTCGATGAGGTGGCGAAACGGATGGATGATCTTGTGCCCGACAAAGGAGACAACGAATGAGTGAGACGCGGATGACGCCTGTGGGCGAGTGGCCGCTGCGATACTGGCCGACCTGGATGGAACTCAGGTAGAATCAGAGCCAGCCACCGCGCAGCCACCGGGTGCCCCTACAAGGTGAATCGTCTGCTTTGGGAGCAGAAGATCGCCGGTTCGAGTCCGGTCGCCCCGACCCCTTGTCACAGCCTATTTCCTGCCTCTGACTAGGCGAAACACTGGAATTTGGGCATGTGCGCGGATGGGTCTAGGTGGTTGTAGATGGGCCCGAAACATGGCCACGGTGGTCAATTTAAGCCCATCCAGAGCCACAAACAGCCACCAAAACAGCCACGGCAGGACACCCCCGCCGGGTATCGTGCAACCGGAGCTTCCCGTCCGAACCGGCGTACGATAAAGGCAAGATCCGGCAAGATCAGCTGCAAGAAGGAGCAAGACATGGACAAGAATCAAGGCGCGGGCTGGGCAATGGACCGCAACGGGAACGTGTGGCAGCCGGGCAACGCCGTCGAAGAGATGATGGCGCGAATCGACACGCTGAAAAGGCAGGCAAATAGCGCCGACCAGCAAGCGGCCGACTCCTACAGGGATGCCGAATCGGCCAGGAAGGTTGCCGCCGATCTCCGCCAGCGCGCCGACGAATACCAGGCAGTGTTGGACCACTGGGGCAAGTGGTGGTCGGCCGATGGCACGAAGAAGCCAGCCGATGAATGAGCATGCTGCAGGCGGCGAGATACGGGGACCGATCCATGATCCGGACAGCGTGCCCTTTTTCCTGTCGCCAACCAGCAGCGAGTGTGCAGGCGGCCCCATGCATGAGAGCGTGGTCGTCCTCGGCGAGGAAATCCCGGATGGCCTCTCGTTCGATGAGAAATGCGCTCGGGTCGCCAAGCTGATGACCGAATTCAGCACCAAGCCCCGGGCATGACGAAAGCGCCCCACCTTCCGGCTCATACCGGGAAGGTGGGGCGCGCGCTCGTACGTCGGCAGGAGGACACCGCGTACACCGGCAGGATGATCTGCAACAGAACCGCCACGGACTGAACCCGAGTAGATCTATGGTTCGGTCATGGGGGAAACGAAGCAAGACTATGAAATCAACCGGGGCTGCCTAGAAGGCAGAGCCGACTATGCCAGCTGCCCACTCGCAGCCGGTCACACCTGGCACGTTTGGGAGCAGCCCGGCGACGACGGCCCAGTGCGCCGTTTCTGTGTCGGGCAGCCGTTCGTCAACGGCTACGACCCGGTATCGGACATCGGCCACGCCATCGCGAAGATGGACGGCCGGCCATCGGTCCGATGGGACACCACCGAGGACGGGACGAGTCTCGCAGTGGAGGCCATGGTCGGTTTCCTGACCGCCCGGGTCCGGGATCAGAAGCCGGGTGACCGGCTGAAGCCTCGGCAGTTGCGCCGGTTCACCTGGCAGCAGCAGGCCGCTGAGGCCGCCGTCGCCCACTACAGCAAGTCGAAGGCGCTGAAGGACATCGACATGCTGTCAGCGGCCGACGAGGCGTGGGTCATCCATGACCTGTGGCAGGCTGCCCAGGCGTACAGCAAGCATCCGGACTTCAACCCTGCCTGGCGGGAAGCTCACTGATCACTTCGGCCAGCCAGTGTGAGTTGCCGTCCAGGACGACCACACATCGATGGTGGGCTGGTCAGCCTGCAGGAACGCCGACGGCTCATAGTCGTTGTTGACATCGGTGTTGAAGTAGCACATGGCGATGCAGTTCCGTGCCTCGAAGAACTCAAGCATGGTCTGAATCCACGCAGACTTGCGGGAGCCGACCGGGGACAGCACGCCGTCGTCTGGCGGATGGCCGGCGACACCACTGGTGTTCCAGTTCGGTGACCCGAACTCACCAACTGCGACAGGCTGGCCGCCGTTGGCCGTGTTGTAGTCCAGGAACCGTTGGATCCGGTTGACGCCGTTACCCCACTTCGCATCCGTCGGCAGCACCCATGTCGTCTGACTCTGGTTGTTGAAGAAGTGGTAGAAGTTGTAGGTGTCGACGCCGAAGAAGTCGCGGTAGCCGACGCCAGGATCGAAGCTGGCCGGGTTGTATCCAGATGTGGGGTCGAAGCACCAGTCCATGAAGATGGTGCCAACCTTGATCAGCGGGTTCGCCGTCTTGATCACGTCGTAGAAGTGTTGGAATGCGGCCTTGAACGCTGACGGTGTGTAGCCGTCGTTCTCCGGTTCATGGTTGAAGGTGAGCATCATCGGGTGGGTGCCGACTGATGTGGCGAACCCGGCCAGTTTGGTGTCGTTCGATCCGTTGGTGATGTTGGCCGGGTTGACGTTCGAGATGGACAACCAGCTGGTGCGGAGCCCGATATCAGGTGCGGACGGTGACGATGCCATTGATGTCGGGATGGTCCCGCCGAACGAGTAGCAGCGGCGAACGCCCATCGGTCCAACGACAGCCTCGACCGAGGTGAACGCTTCGTTCGTGGTGCCGTCTGCTGCGATGCCGAGGAGCATCTGACTGGTCTGCCCGCCACCCCCGGGCGGCTGAACTGCTGTGCTGGCGGTCAGGTCCAGGTCGGCCCACCGCACACCGGTCCATTGGCGGATCTGAAGTGGCGGCATGTCACTCCCATTCAGTGCCGTTGTAGCGGCGAACGACAAGTTTGCCCATCGCGGGCGCGTTCTTGATTTCGAGCAGGACAGCCTGTGATCGGTAGCCCGTTGCCGTGGATGCACCCGGCATGATTCCGCCGCCGTATGTGCCCGTGGATGTTGCGGCTATATGACCGAGGCTGATGCCGACGTTCACGCCGGAGGCAAAATTGGTGCGCGGGTTGGCGTCGGTGCTGCCGTGAGGGAATGTCACCAGTGGGGTCTGGCCGGTCCCACCGAACACTGATGCCTGCACCTGGAAGATGTCAGAGTTGGCTTGGGTTGTTGCGATTGAAGACTGCGTGGTTGTGTTTGTCACCCCTCCGACCGGCGTGCCGAACGGTGATGACTGCGCGCCAATGTTGAACGTCGACATGCCGCCAATCAGTCGGCCGTTCCCGGCGAAGGTCACGTCCACGTCTGCAGCGGTGATGTCGCCAGCCGTGAGGGTTTTCGTCCACAGGATGAGCCGGTCTGTGGAAGATTCGTCGTACGGGCCCAACTGTGTCCAGCCGGTTTGCGACAGGCTGGAGATTGCGTCGGCGAAGTTGACCAGCACGGCCATGACTGCGGCGTCACCGGACTGTGCCGCGGACGGAACTGGGATGGTGATCACGTTCACCGAGGTTGTTCCGCCGTCGTTGGCTGTAGAGGATGCGCGGTACGTCACGGGTCAGGCCCCTTCGAAGGTGTAGGTCCACCAGTAGTCGCCGGGCTCGATCAATTCGGATGGGGGGCCGTCGGTGTTGGCGCCGGCAGAGATCGCATAGGCGGTGTCGTCCCATTGCAGCGGCTTCCCGCCGTCGACGGGGCGCGTGCCAGGCCATGCGCTGCCGAACAGGACCCGGTCGGAGCTGGGTGTGGCGGCGATGGCCGCCGCGAGCCCGGCAGGGGTGACCGCCCGGGTGGTGTCGGTTCCTGCGGTGGCCTCCGCTGTAGTGGCCAGCTCAACTTTTCCGGCCGCTGAAGTGGTGGCCGCGGGCACAGCTGCGGCTACACCGGCCGGAGTGACGGCACGTGTCGTGTCTGATCCTGCGGCAGCCTCGGCGGTGGTGGCGAGTTCGACAGTGCCTTTCGCCGACTCGGTCGCCGCTGACAGCGCACCGGTCAGGGTTGCCGCGCTGATGTCGGCGGAGAGCGCCTGGCCTGCGACCTGGCGGCTGGTCGGGACTGCCCCGATGTCGTCGGCCGAGTCGGGGATAGTTGCGGGCAGGTTCCCGGTTGGGACGGTGCCGAGCGCAGACCATGCGTTCGCCTGTGTGGCCGCTGCAAGGAGTGCCTTGCCGGTGGTGCCGCCACCTTCAACGGTGGCGTCGATGGTCACGTCTGCGGAGCCGTCGAAAGTCACCGACCCGGACAGTTCGCCGCCGAGGGCGATCGACCGGCCTGTGGTCAGGGTTGCGGCAGATGCGACATGCTTGTTCGCGTCTGCCGTGTTGTCGACCGCGTTCAGATCACTGAAATCAGACTTTGTCAGGATGATGCCGCCACCATCATCGGGGGCGACACCGTTGACGGTGCTGACCGTGCCCGTGGCGCCGCCACCGGACACAGAAATGACCGGGTTGGCCGGATCAGTCGAGTCGACCGTGACGTTGTCGGTTCCGGCGACGATCGCCTGCACGCGGCCGTCAATGCCGGCGGGCCCGCGAACAATCGACGACTGGCCGCCAGGGGCTGGCAGCGGTGACAGGACGGACAGGTCGTTCAGTTGGACGGGGTCGCCGTTCACATCGAGTTGGCCGGAAGGCTGGTCGTTGTCGTCGGCGTCCGGGTTGATGAAGAACGGGTCGAGGCCGGACACCGACTGACCGCCGGCCTTCACGTTGAGGAAGTCAACCTTCCATGCACCCGAGTTCGTCCCAGTCCGCGGCACATGCGTGGTCAGGTTCTCGTCGCCCAAATCGAGCAGGAGCACCTCGGATGCGCCGTTGATCTTCAACGTGCCGTCTGTGGCGATGTCAGCCATCACCACCTGCGGGGTGATGAACCGTCCGAACGCTTGGACGCGTTTCACCTGCGGGGTGAACCGCACCTGCCCGGAATCACAGGGGACCTCGTCCGGCTCCTCACCTGCGTCAGCCCCGTCGGCCGCCATCACAGTGAACTTGGCGGTGATCTTCGCGTACTTGAATGTCATCGACTGCCCCGATCAGAAAGGAAAGGATGGGTGGGTCAGGCCGCGGGCGCTATGTCTTCGGCGCCAGGGTCGGTGACACCGTCGGGCGGCGTCGGGTCGCCCGGCTCCGGGGCCGGGTTCACATCAACAAGCGGTTCCGTGTTGGTGTTGCTGTCGGCCAGATGGCCGAGAAGGGTGAGGATGCCGGTGCCGATCGCCAGCCACCGATCCGAGCCGGGCAGGGTGACGCCGACCTGCGGCAGTGCGGGCAGGATCAGCAACGCCAAAGTGACGACGGCGGCAACAATCTTCGCCGTCTTGTAGATCGCTTTCCGGGCGCGGGCCGGGATCGCGGTGAAGATCGTTTGCAGTGCGGATGCGGAGTCCATGATCATCCCTTGTAGTTGGGGTCGGCCGACTTCAGCTTGTAGCCGGGAATCTTCGGGTAGCCGTAGCCGTGGACGTAGGCGTCACGGCGGACACGTTTCTTCAGGTAGACGCCATCACCTTCGGCGGAGCCGTTGGTGTTGGTGTTCCCTTCGACGGTGTAGATGTAGGTGCTGTCGTAGTCGTAGACGAGGCCGGTGTGGGAGTCGCCGTTGACGCCGTAGATGACTTGGGCGCCGACGGCCGGATACTCCGACCATTGGTGGCTCTGCTTGAACCAGGCCATCGCCACCGATACGGTAGCGGTGCGCGGATAGTAGTCGCCCAGGTCGGCTTTCATCGCACACCAGGAGACGAAGGTGGCACACCAGGGGCCGCCGTTGTTCCAGCCGAGGCCGGGCACCTGCTGCGCGTACTTTTGGATGTTGTTCCAATGCCCGTTGGAGCGGCCTTCGTGGTAGCCGACCTGCCCTTTGGCGATGCTGACGATCTTCGCGATCGGATCCTTCTTCACCTTCGGCTGCTTGATGACCGGGATGGGTCGGGCGTTACCGACCTGCACCTGTCCGATCGGGGTGCCGTCTTTCGCGTGGGACCAGTCGCCACCGTCGAGCGGATAGTAGAAGGCGTGGGGCTTGTTGCCGACCATGAACCAGCGGCCTGACTTCTTCGCCAGCTTCGACACGACGATGCCGTGTTTGCTGACGGACGCTTTCAGATCATGTTCGGTACGGCGGGTGCCGGTGCCGTCGAAGGCTTCCGCGGCACGCAAAGTCCACAGGGTGCCCGTCCAGCCATGCTTGACCGGTTTCGGTTTGGCGTTGAGCCGCTTCAAGGTTTCCTTGCCGGGCAGCCCGTCGGCGTCGGCACCCTTCCAGCCTTGCGCGTGTTGGAAGTCGCGCACGTTCGCCTGGTCGGCTTTGGTGAAGGTGGGGCCGGGGCCGTCAGTGTAGTGCTTGCCGAACCCGTGGGCGACGAGACGCTTCCCCAGCCAGGTGACCTGTGGGCCGTGGGCGCCCAGATAGTAGTTGGCCGGGTTGAGCCGGACCTTCTTCGATACCGCGTTGGGCATGGTTGAGCCTTCTTTCGATCGGAGCCGAGCCGAAGATCCTCCTGCGGTATGACGCCGGGTGGCCTTCGGGGTCGCTATGTTCGTTGCAGCCCACCCCGAGAGGGGCAGGGTCAGGCACCGGGCGGTGTTTACCGGCACCGCCCGGGTGCCGCTCTCACTTTCGGGCCGCTGCCTCGCGCCGACTGCGACGCCAGTTGCGGATCAGGACGCACAGCTTGTACGTCGATCCGGCCAAGATCACGGCGTAGACAATGTCGGCGATGACCACACGCGACCACAGGGGGAGTGGGACGACGCGGAAGATCAACGCCAGGTCAACAAGCAGTGCAAGGCCGAGCGCGGAAATCATCACCGCCTTACCTTCGTCGTACTGCCGCCACGGAAACTTCAATCCGTAGAAGACCGGGACAGCGTTGGCGGGGATCGTCAACAAGATGATGATCACCACCCCGATCAGGTAGATGTCATGGGTTACCGGTCCCATGGCAGCCTCCTTCGTTTGGGTTGCATCGACGCGGCCACAGCCTCGCCGAAATGGTTACGGCGGCGCATGTCGATGGCCTTGTCGCGAATCTCAGCGGTCCGCTCAGTCATCTCCTGCGAAGCCAGCACAGCCTGATCGGACAGGAACGACTGCTGCTCAACCTGCTGCCGAATCTTGTCGATGCGGTCCCGCGTCTCCCGATCCACAGGATGCTTCCGGCGACCCCACGGCCATCTCATGAAGTACCCCCAGAGTGTTTCTGGATCGACTCGAGCGCGTGCAACTGTGTCCGCATACCCTCTTCCAGGTCGCGCACCGACGCTTGGACGCCCATCACCGCGTCCGTGTTCTTGTCCTGGGATTCCGCAATCCGCTCCACAGCTGTTGCCAGGTCGCGTTGCCCCTGCATCATCCAGTCGACCGACCGGGATGAGACCACATCCCCATGGTTGAAACGCCAACGGTCGTAGAACAGCATCAAGATCACCAGGCCCCACGCGCCATGATCGAGTAGCCAATGCGCCACCGCTTCCATCAGAGCCGCCCAGGATGGCGGGCGTAGGACTGTGCAGGCATGGGACTACCTCCGGCTCAGGGAGTTGTCTTGGTCGGATGATCAATCTCAGGCGGCGACGAGGGACTGTCCGCAGCCGGCGCACGACACCCCGGCCCACCCGGTTTTATCGGTGGGCACGTACACGGTGACGGGTTGCGCGGTGGCGTCAGGGTTTTCGTCGGCGATCTTCGGGCAGACGGCGTGGCCGGGATGCCAGTAGGTGGCGGTGCTGAATCCTGTGGGTGTGGCCATCAGTTCGGTTCCTTCTAGGTGCTGATTGCGATCCACTCGATGTTGTAGTTCGTCTGGAAGAAGCTGGAGCCGCCGCCGTTGGCGCCGAGGAGGATCGTGAACCCGGTCGACGAAATGCCGGTCACACCGGCCACGACGGACCGGTCATGGGTGGATACGACCACGTTCGGTGCGGTCGTGAAGGTGTTGGCAGGGAAGGCGACAGTGGCGGTGCGTGGGCTGTTGGCGTTGTTGAACGTGTAGACGCCGGCTGCGGACGCTTTCGTCTGCCCGTTCCCGGCGACCAGCAGCCAGTCGGACCAGCCGTTCGCGTTGCCGTTGCGGACACGGAATGATGGGGTGCCGCCGCCGCCCCGGTTCGTGATGTGGAACTGTGCGGCCGCGTCACCGCCGAGCCTGCGCATCGTGATCACATACGACGACCACGCTTCCGGCCATGCCCCGTTCGTCGCCCCCGTCTGACTGAGCCCCATCAAGGAGACGCCGATCGGATAGGTGGAGTAGGCGTCGGCGACACTCTTGCTGTCGGTGGCGACGATCATCACATTCTCGACTGCGACACCGAGCGCGTTGACCAGCTGGCCGATCTTGTTGATGTTGTCCGAGCCATCCGAGGACGGGACGGGGAAAAGGCCGGCGGGCGTGTTCGTAGCCATTCACTGCTCCTTGGTCATGGTCAGGCGATCCGGGTGAGCATCACCCATGAGCCGGCCCGCAGGATCGCATCGGATGCATCAGCGGTGGCCTGTGCGAACGACAAGGTGAACGATCCGGCAGTTGATCCGGTGGTGAGAAGCCCCGACGGGGTGGCGACCGCATTCGCGCCGGCCCCGCCGATATTGGCGGTGGTGCCGATGACCGCGGAGGTGAGCGCCGCCCCACCCTTGGCTCGGATGTAGGTACCGGCCGGGACGCTGAGCAGGCTGGCTAGTGCATAGGATCCGCCGTCGATCAGATCGACGGCACCCTTCCCGGCTGCCGCGGTGATGGCGTTCGTGAACGCGGGCTGTGTGTTCGTCGAGCCGTCGCCGACCGCACCCTCGGCTTCCGGGTAGAACTCGCCGATCGACGGCGCATGCTTGGTGCGGCTGGCGGCATTGAGAGCGTCAGCGACACCATCCTCCCACCGTTGCGTATCAGCGGCGGAGACGATCGTGCCACTGACCCACGCTTTCACCATGACAGTCTCCTCACTGAACCAGCGCCGGCAGAGTGAACGGCACCACCGCAACATCCAAACCGAAATTCGGACCGGCCACCCCGTACGTGTCCTCGAACCGCATCCCGTCCGGGAAATCCGCCACAGTCACACCATCCGGGAAATCCGCCAGCCGCGCCGATGAATTACCGCCGCCCGTACCAGACGACGAAATGATCAACTGCAACTGCCATGCACCCTTGCTGAGCGTGTACGTGCCACCCTCCACATAGGCGGTCGCCGTTGAACCGGCAGGCGTCCACGCAGGCATATCCGTCAACACCAGGCCGCGACCCAGCCGAACGGTGCCATCCAACAAATCCAAGACCGCGGTCAGCCGTTGCACATAGTCGAGGCCGGCCAAATCCACCTGCAGACGGCGGGTGTCCAACGTCAACCCGGACGCCATCCAGTCCGTGTTCTGCGACATCGCCAACAACCGCTCAGCCAAATCAGTCGCATCCGCAGCCGAGGCGAGCTCCGACGACACCGACAACTTCGTCAAATCCGACAGGTCAGCCCCATCCTCAGTGAGCGTCACCGTCTGCTCATCCGTCGACACCGTGCCATCCGTGTCCGTCGACTGCTGCAACCAGCCAACATCCACCGAGTCGATGTCCTGCAGCACATCCCGAACCCACTGCACACCGTCAAGGGTGATCATGTCCGTCGCCGACAGGACCGAAGTGTCCCGGCCGTTGCCGCCGATCGACACCATGCCGGTCGTGTCGTCGATGATGAACTTCCGCACCGCCGCCCTCGACGCCGGATCCTCCAACCACAGAAAGTCGTCGGCGGTCGCATGCGAAGCAACCCACATCACCCCGCCCACCGACTGGGCGCAGTCCTTCATCAAATCCAACACCTGCTGCGCATCAACCTCCTTGTAGGCAAGGTTGATGTCGACCAGCGAATCATCCACCGCCACCGCAGGCGCACCAGCCAGGGTGGCGATGCGGGCCATGCGAGTCCCCAACGGCTGCAACGGCCACGGACTGTCAGAGATCGTCTTGTTCGCATACTTCGACCCGGCATCCGACGCGGTCACACTGACCGTCATCGCGAACGGGCCCGCAGCCTGCCCGGTCGCCGACGTGACCCGACCCTTCCACACCAGCACATCCCGAACCGACGGCGCCACCTGCGTCACCGACAGGAACGAAATCCCGGCCCGCGTGTAATCGGCGAACGTGAACTGCTGCTCGGCGATCGTCCCCGGCACATCCTTCACCTGCAGCTGAGAAGGCATCGTCGTGAACGACAACCCGGGCGCAACCCACGCGCCATCCTCATCGACCGAGCCGGGCACCGAGACGACGCCCTGCACGTCATGCCAGGCGCCATCCGCAACCACCGACACCGGCAGGCCGTTGTCCGGGTTCACCACCGTGCACTGCGCAGGCGTACCCGAGTGCGGATCCGTGTACGCGTACGCCGTCAGTGTGGCCGCAGCACCAACCGGCAGCCACACCGACAGTGTGACCGGCCACTGCTGGCCGGGCAGAAGCCGCGGAATCGTATCCCACGCGTCAGGGTTCTGACCGGCAGCCTGAAACTCGGCCGGCGGAAACACCACATCCGCAGACCACGAATCCTCGGCAGCCGTGACCCATGCCGCAGTCCGGTCCTGGATGCGTTCCACATCCACGGCCAGCGTGGTCGTCTCACCGGCGACCTGCTGGAACGAGTTCGGGTCGAGCGGACCGGCCACAGTGAACCCGGTGTCCGACATGACCTCCGAATCGGTGACCGGGACCGTCGCCTTCGACCACACCTCCACCGGTGCACCGGTGCGGATCACATCCAGCATCGGCGTCACCGTGGCATGCAACTGTTCCCGGAGCGCGAACGTGCACGTCGACACATCCGGCTGATCCACATTCGACTGGCGGCCCCACTGGATCGACAAATCCCCCACCAGTGTGGGACGGCCGGCAGCCAGATCAGACCCGGATGCTGCAGCCTCGAGGCCGTCGATCAGGACCCGGGTGGTCAGCGGATAACTCATACCGGCGCCGGATGGTTGATGCGGGTGCGGGCACCCTGGCCGGTGATCGTCACGTTCGCGCTGTCGACGTCGGCGACACCGCCGCCTGCCGGGGTGTACTCGACGATCCCGGTCCCGGCGTACGCCTCCGACCGGACCGCGCCCACCTTGTACCAGCGGAGTTGGATGGCGCCCCACATGTCCTCGGCTGCATCCCGGAGCGCCTCCTGCCCCGGGTCATAAATCGGGTCGGCATCCTTCGTCGGCTTCCTCGCCAGGGTGACCTGCAACGTCCACGCCATCCCCGATTTGACGGGGAAATCCCAGCCGTCGCCGTTCAACGGGGCGATGGTGTCGGTGGCCACCGGGGTTGCCGGGGTGAAGTTGGTGATGCCGTTCACCGCCACCCAGACGCCGTCGACAAGCACATCCAGCCACCAGTCGGAGGCGAACCCGACACGGGCCGAGTCGAGAATGGTGCGAGGCAGGCTCACTGGTTCCCCCTCGTCCTGAGTCCGATCTTCACGCCACCCTTCCAGCGGGTGTCCTTCCGCATGATGTCCTCGAACTCGCGGGCCGCCGAATGCACATCGGTGACGCGGTCGAAGTGGAAGTGCACCTCGGCCGGCGGCTGATTCTCGGCAACCACAACCGGGGCGGCGGGCTGGGTCAGGTCGGACAGGTTCTTCACCATTTCGCCGCCCATGAACCGGCGCGCCTGCCGGCCGACCACAACCTCAACCTTGTTCTCCGACACGTCATGGATGCCGGGTGTGGCCCAGTCGGTGCCGGTGGCGTAGCCGCTGCCCTTCGCGCTCGCCGTCCTGTATCCGAGGATGTCGCTGGCGTCAGCTAGCTTCTGTGCAGCCTTGTTCAATTGGTTGATGAAGTAGCTGCCGCCGCCGATCGCCTGATTCGCCAGCGCGATGCCGGACTGGACACCACCCGACTGCGCCTGGTTGACGATCTGGTCGATCACCGACTCCGACAGGCCCATCTTCCGCAAACGGTCCAGATCCTTGCGGAATGTGGTGATGTCGGTGGCGCCTTGCGTCATCGACTTGAACAAGTCAGTCAGGGTGCCGGTCGGCTGGTTGTACAGGCCGGCGAACGCATCCGACAGTTGCTTAGCCGAATCAGCGACGGCCTGCTGCTGCTCAGCCAACTGCTGCTGCGCATCCTTCAACGCCTGCGCTTTCGCCCGGGCCCGGTCAGATGCCCGGTTGTAGGCGTCGGTGGCCTGCCTCTTCGCCTTCTCCGCCTTGGCCACCTTCGCACTAGCCTCAGCCGTCTGCAGGGCGTTATCCCGGGAGACCTTCGACTGGTGCGCCCGCGCCCGAGACAGTTCGTTCTCGGCCTTCGTCAGCCGACGCTGGGCGGCCGCGATCTTGTCAGTGTTGACACCGGCCTTCGCGGCAGCCTTCCGTGCCGCATGAACCTTGTCCTCGGCGGCCGCGATAGCCCGAGCGTTCGACTTCTCCTTCAACGACTTCTCGGTGAGAAGGTTCTGATACTGGGTCGTGCCGCGCTTCGTGTTTTTGATCTTGTCTTCGATCTTGGCGATCGCCTCGGCCGCGGACCGGCGCTTACTGTCCAGACTCTTCTGCGCCGACACCAAAGCAGACTGGGCCTTGCGGATCTTCTCCGACTTCGGCTCCATCCTGTCCAAAGCCAGCTCGGCAGCCTTCACCTGCGCCGACGCGTTCGCAACCCGGGTGCGTGCCTGGTTCGTTTGCCGGGCGTTCGTCAACCGCAGATTGTTCCGCTGATTCACGGCCCGGTTGTAGTCGCGGGTTGCCCGGTCGAGCGTCGACTTCGGGCGACGCAACTCGGCCTGCGCAGCCTTGTTCGCCAGCGTGGCACCCCTCACCGAGGCGGTGAACTTGGCAAGGTCGCGGGTCGGATCCTGGATGGCGCGGATCAGGGCGACGATCGCGCTCACCGAGAACTTCGACGACGACCCGAACGCTGATGCGCCGACTGGGCCACCGGAGGCGAAGTGGGCGGCGTTAATGTCCTTCAAGAACGGGCCGAACACCTTCGCAGCCTTCGCATTGACAACGAACTCGCCGTTGCTCAACATGGCCGGAATGCTGTCCGAGGTGCCCGAACCGGCACCGGTCACCGGTCCGCCGTCAGCGTAGTAGTGGTGGGCGCGCCAGAAGTTGTACGCCTGCCGCAGCCCGCCGTACCGGTCCTTCACATAGTTGAAGAAGAAGCTGCCTTGGGTGGCGGCATTGTTCTGCCAGTCCGGGCCGTAGGCGGCCATCTTGTTCCCCGGCAGAGCCTGCGGCAGACCGTACGCACCCGAGGAAGGGTTGCGGGCGTGCACATTCCAACTGGATTCGTGCCCGATGATGTAGTCAACCATGGACCACGCCGACGCTGGGTAGCCGGCGTTCAGCATCAGCGACCGGAAGATCTGCTTCGTCGACCCGGTCGGAATGTCGCCGGCGCCGCCGATGATCACGCCCACCCGTGGGCCGTCATCCTTACCGCCGAGCCCATTGCCGCCGTTCACATAGTCCCGGTATTGGGCTGCAGCGGAAGGTGAGGCAAGGCCGACGTTCGGGCCGGGCACGCCGTGCGTGTGCGACATCCACGGGCCCTGCGCCGGTGTCCGGTGCCAGGCGGCGATGCCTTGCTCGCGCAGCAGCAGTGCCAGCTTGTCGTAGGCGGTGCCAACATCCACCGCATCCTTGTTGTGGGTGCTGCCACTGTAGGAGGTGGTCGGCCGGAAGCCACCCTGGTAGATCTGGAACGGCTGCTGGCTGTACACCAGTTTCAGGTGGTTCGCGAAGTTCTCGGTGAACTTGCCACCATGCCAAGAGACGACATTGTCGCCACCCATCCGAACCCCGCCGCCGGACAGCGCAGACCGCAACAGGTCAACCGCGGCCGCCTGCACTGAAGCTGTGGCGCCAGCGATCGCGGAAACGATCCCGGACACTGTTCCAGGCGGCATGGTTGCCGACACCTGGATGTGCGGGGTTGCGTCCGGGCCGATCGCACCGTTCGGGCCGGAGTTCATCGGCCCATGGTTGACCAGGCCGCCGTAACGGAACCGGGGCAGATCGCCGGTCGCGTTCAGATAGTCGAGACGATGCCGGCCCAGCTTGGCCACCGACTTCGCCTTGACCACATACTCGCCGTTCGACAGCCATGCAGGGATGTCGTCCGAGGTCCCCGAGCCCGGGCCGGAAATGAAACCACCGGTAGCCCTGGCCGTGGCGACGCGTGGCCGGCCGGCGACAGCAGCCGCGAGCCCCTTGATCGGTTTCCCGCTAGCCAGCACCGAATAGTCAATCTGGACCTTGTGCGGCTTCCCGGACAGTTCGTCGATCTGCTTCTGCAGGTCCTTGATCTGCTTCTTCAGGTCGGCGATGCCGAGCGCCTCAACCTGGGTCCGCAACTCCTTCGGAGTTTGGACCATCTGGTCAACCATCTTCTTGACTTCTTGACGGTTATACCCGGCCTTGACGGCGGTGTCGATCAGATCCTTCTTCTGCTGCTTCAACGACTTCGACGCGTCAGCGGTCGCCTTCGACAGGCTCTCCGTCTGCGACTTGGCACGGAAGTCAGCGGCAACCTTGTCATTCATTGCCTGGATGGCGGCAGTGATCTTCTGCCGGTTGTCGACACCCACCTGCGTATTCAGCGACAGGCTCTTCGAGTTTGCGGCGGCCGCCTTCGAGGAGGCGTCTGTGGCCTTCGCCAGCCGGTCCCGGGCGTTCTTCAGTTGATCTTCGGCCGACAGGATCTGGGTGCGGGACGCCTTCCCTGAGTCGCGCAGATCAGCCAGCCGCCGCTCAGCCAAGGTGACCGCACGCTGCGCAGACGCAACCTTCGAGGACGCGGCTGCGCTGTCAGCGGCCTGCTCGGACAGGGCGAACAGAGACTGCTTCCACGATTCGTTCGCCTGCTCCTGGTCGAGGGCGCCCTTCTTCAAGATGCTGAACTGGTTCAGCAGCTTCTGGACCTGATCGGTCAGTTTCTTCTCGGCCGCTGCCTGCTCGTCGGTCGCCTGCTTCCATTCCTGGTAGGCGCCAGGGATGGCTGCGGCAGCATCCTTCTGCTCCTTCGTCGCGTTCGTGTTCTCGGCGGTCGCCCGCGATGCACGCTCGACTGCGGCAGGAACCTTGCCGCCCATCCAGTCCGCATATTCCTTGTCGGATGTGATGTTCACACCCAACTCGGCGGCCTGGCGATGCAACGCCTCCTTGTACTGCGGGAACAGGGTGAGCAGGTCAGTCATCGACACATGCTGCTGCCTCGCCTGTGCGGCGATCTTCGCGAACGCCGCCCCGGCCTGCTTCGTTGAACCGGACGCGGCCATGTTCGACAGCGCACTGTCCAAGGCGCCGGTCTGATCCTTCAGTTGATCAAACTCGCCCTTCGCCAGGCCGACTGAGGATCCGACGCCGACGATCCAGTCATTCACCCTCTGCGAGGTGGACCGGTTGAACACCCGGTCCAGGACATCGCCGAAGTTGTTGATTTCCCCGTTGCCCCAGAAGTCGCCAGTCTTGATCGTCTTCTGGTTCAGGTTGTAGACATCGTTCAGGGCGGTGCCGGCACCCTTCGTCGACTTCGCCAGGTCAAGCAGGGAAGCGGTCGCCTCATCGGTGCTCGACTGGTAGTCGCCGATCATATGGTTGGCAACCATGCCGGCGGCTTGGATGCCGATCAGTGCGGCGGCAACACCGCCCGCAGCCTTCCGCATTTTGCCCATGCCGGCGGCGGCCGTCTCCGACCCGGCAGCCATTTCGGCCCCGGTCGCCTTACCGGTGATGCCCAGATCGATCAGGGCCTTCTTCATCCCGGCGATACCGGTCAGAACCTTGATCGTGGCCGCACCACCCAAGCCGAGGACAGCGATCGCGCCAACAATGTCGCCGATGGCATGTTTGGCACCCACCGACAGGTTGTTCCAGTCGTCGATCCACTCCGTCAACTGCTGGATGGCGGCACGGAACGGGCTCTGCGCGCCCTCCCCGGACGAGATGAGAAGGTTGTCGAACTCGGCGCGAAGCTTCTGCAGGTCCCCCTTCAGAGAGTCCATTTTCCGGCTGGCTGTCTGCGCCGCGAACCCTTGGTCATCGACCTTCTTGATCCAGTCGGCGATCCCCTTCGACCCTTGCTGGATCATGATGTTGGCGCCGCGCATGGCCCGCTGGCCGAAGATGATCTGCAGGGCCGCGTTCCGCTGCGCCGGAGACAGCTTGTCGAACGTCTTCGCCAGACGACCGGCCAAGGTGGTCATGTCGACAAAGTTGCCGTTCGCGTCGTAGACGTTGAGGCCGATTTCCTTCATCTTCTTGGATGCCGCACTGGTCGGTGCCCCAAGACGGGTCAACATCATCGCGAACTGGGTGCCGGCAGTCGAGCCGAGATTGCCGGCGGCGGCGAACGACGACAAAACGCCGACCGTGTCCTCAACACTCACCCCGTACTGGTGCGCCTGAAGACCTGAGTAGGACAGTGCCTCACCCAGGTCGTTGACGCCACCGAGGGCCTTGTCGGCGCCGGCCGCCAGCAGGTCGGCCAGGTGCGGGATGTCCTTGCCTGCCAGGCCGAACTGGGTCATCGCAGCAGCAGCCACAGAGGTGGCCTCGGACACGTCGATCTGTCCGGCGGCCGCCAACTGCAGTGCACCCTTCAGGCCGCCGTTGATCATGTCCGTCGCGGAGATGCCGGCCTTGACCATCTCCTCCATGGCGGCAGCCGACTGGGTGGCCGAGTAGCCGATCGAGGTGCCAACCTTCATCGACAGTTGCCGCAACTGATCCATGTGGTCGCGGGCATCATCGGAGAAGGCGCCAACACGGGCCATCGCCTCGTTGTAGTCCATCGACTGCTTGACCGCGGCGCCGAACCCGATCGCAGCCGCAGCACCCACCCCGGCAAGACCGGTCGCAACCTTGTCCAGTTCCGCCTTATGGGAGTTCAGGAAGGCGGTGCCCTTGCCGTACTTCTGCGCGGCCGCGGCAGCCTTCAGATACTCATCCTCTTGGGCTTTCAGGCTGGCCTTGATCCGGGAGGTGGTACGCCGGGCGACAGCATCCTGCTCATTGAACGACTTCTTGACCGAAGCCTGCATCTCCTGCGCAGATGCTGCCGCACCCAGAAACGCCTTCGAAGCACGATCCCGGGCGATCAGATCCCAAACAACGGAGGTGCCGGCCATGATCGACACCTCCTGTTCAGTAGTACTCTTCGATTTCCTGTGCCCGCTGCGCGGCTATCGCCTGCTGCACCGGATCGTCCGCGGCAGGGTCAGAATCCTGCCGCTGCGAGGCCGCGAACGACTCCTCGGCGTCCTCGTTCTCGATCTTGTAGAACGCCGCCCACTCCACCAGTTCGGGCGAGGAGACGCGGGACAGCATCTCCTCCACCGAACAGTGGAAAACGTCCCGGCTCAGTCGGAAGTAGAATCTTCGGCTGGGTCGGGCTCGGAGTCTTTTCCCGCCTCATCGACCGCAGCCTTCACGTCGAGGCCGATCGAGTTCAGTTCGCGGGCCTTACGGGCCAGCCGGGCCAGAACGGGCGCCGACTTCGACCCCAGGCTGTCCGCGTCACCGTCGGAGAACACCCGGTTTCCGTCCTCGTCGACGATGCACTTCACCAGCAGGCGGGCATCGGCGTTGAGAATGTTCGGCTGGTAGTTGCCGTCCTCATCGACCGTGGACAGTGAATCCTCGAAGGCGTCCCGGTCTGTTCCAGAGATCGTCTTCAAGATCACATCACCGCCCCACTCAGGGACGGGAACCACCTCAACCTTCCGGTCGGAGGCGCCGAAAATCTGATCCTTGCTGAGAGCCATGTGTTTGTCCTTCAGAGCCGTTTCGCGATCGACTCAGCGATCGCATTCATGTCGTGCTGGATTTCGGCGCCGAACTCGGCCACCACCGGGGCGAAGAACCTGCGCGACGGCTGCTGCCGCCACACGTTGGGGTTGCCGTACACCGGATGCCGCCAGCGCGGCTTCGAACCCTCCATGTAGGCGGGCAGGGACTTCTTGCCGGACGGCATTTTGCGGCCGTCGACCCGCAACGTGATGCCGGCCTGGGTGCCAGCGGCCCGGAACTGCACCCGGGTCGCCGCCTTCATTTCCCGGCGCAGCGTTCCGTCATGGTTCGACGGGATCTGGCCAATCGCCTTCCGAACCTTCGGCACCATCGGCCTGGCGGCCTTGCGCAGACCCGACTTGAGTTCCCGCGCAAGGCCGCCGTCACCGACTTCCTTCAGAGCCTTGATGATCCGTTCAAGCTGGGCGCCGCCCCGGATTTCGATCTCAAGATCCCTCTCCGGCATGACGCGCCACCTTCCCCGTAGTTCTACGATCGGACCATGACAACGCTCGCAACCGTTGTGGGCCTCGGCCCACTTGAACTGCTGATCCCGGCAGTTCTCATCGCCGGACTGGTCCTGCTGGTCGTCCGGCTCAGCAAGGCGCCGAAGCGGCGCCCCTGATCAGGCGGCAGCCGGGATGTCCTGATCCTCAGACGGCACATCGGTGACGGTGAACGACACCTGGATCTGGAACGGATCCGAGGCGGACCGCACCTTGCCCAGAGACGACACGGTGACCGGGTACACGTCCATCGGCTGCGCATCGATCAGGCCGCCGTCGGCGAACACGATGTAGCCGGTGGTGTCCCGAGGCAGGATCGCCCGCACGTCCTCGCCAGTCTTCGACCCGTAGAAGGTCAGAGACGAGTCGTCGACGGTGATCATGCCCGGCACCTTCGAGGTGAACCGGGACCCGAAGTCGGGGGTGTCGACACTGTTGGAGGTGGTCGTCCACCCAGACGGGGAGGCGAGCTCCTTCGTCAGGTCAGTGCCAGCATCCAGTTCGGTCCGCAGCATGGCCTTGTAGTCGACGGCGGTCGGAACGAACAGGACGGTGGTGACGCCCGGCTGGATGAACCGGACGCTCTTGGTGATCTGCGTTGCAGGCATCAGAGTTCCTCTTCTGTGGTTGGATCAGCCGGCACATCGTCCGGGATCGGATCTGGGTTGTAACTGTCCGGGACCGAGTCGGGAACATCCGGTTCGGATCCCACCTCGCGCCAGCCAGCTTTGGCATGGTGCGCAACCGCTGACCGAGCCACCGTCGCGGTACGTTCAACTTCCGGGTGGCGAATCTCCACCCATTCGGTTGCCATCAGTCGGCCTCCTTCGTGAATGCGGACACCTGGACACCGAACGCGATGACCACCCGCAGCCCGGATGGGCTGGACGACTGATTCACTGCGATCGAGCCGGGCATTGCCCGTAGCACGGTGCCGCCGAGAGTCTGGTCTTGGCCGATGGCCTCAACACAGTCGGTGTACAGGCTGAACGCCTGGTCGCGGACCGGGCCCCATTCGGTGCCGCCGTCTACGGCGATGACCGCACAGAAGACCGTGTATGACTCCTGATTGCTGTCACCGTAGCCTGCCGGTGCCGTCTCGGCGTGCACAGCACCGTCCTGACCGTCGTAGCCGACACAGGCCATCTTCGTTTGGCCGTCGCCTCCAGTCGGAGGCCCATCCACGACCAACACGTCAGTTCCTGGGAAGGTCGCCTGCCACAACGACAGCAGGGCTGCCATCGTGTCCGGGATCGTCGAGGACCAGCCGGCCATCAGGCGAACCCCAGGGCAGACTCGGCACCCAGCAGTTCGAGCGCCTTCCGCGGCACAGCGAACCCGAAAGCCGTCCGCGGGACGATCATCCCGTCACCACCATCCAATGAAGGAGTGGTGGTGGGCATGTTACCCCGCTTCGACTCCCACAGGTGTTGGACGATGATCATGCCGGCCAGCTCGTAGTTCGCTGGCGCGGTCACATATCCGGCCTGGTAGGTGACCGTGACCGGTCCGTACACACCAGACCCGGTGATCGTCAACGCATCGAACGACAGGGAGCCTGCGTCGACTGTGTCGCCGTTGCGGTCAACCGCTGAAGTGATCGCGGTGACCGGATGGTGGGCGGTGTAGACAGGGCCGGGAAGTTGCAGCGTCTCCGTGAACTCGGCCGGCGATGTCGTCTCACCGGTGTGCCGTTCCACCACAAGGGTGGCGGCGTTGATGTACACGGTCAGGGCTGAATCCTGACTGTTGTCCGAATCCCGGATGTTCAACTGCGCCTTGACAGTGGCCAGATCAAGCAGAGGCATCGTCGGACTTCCGCGTCTCAACACCCTTGCGGGCCGCGGGACGCTTCTCCGTGCGAGACTTCGACTCGGGCTTGACCTCGACCACCTGTTCGACGATGCCGGCGGCGATCATGCCCTCGGCGACATGGTCGGGCAGGTCGACGACCTGGCCAGGCTCCGGCCATGCATCACCGTTGTAGAGCCCGGTCGGCTGGACCTTGATGCGTGCTTTCATCGCGTTCACTCCGTTCCGGGTTGGTGGACGGGTGCTGGCGGGTGGCTCCCTCCCGCCAGCACCCGCGATCGGGGATCAGCTCGCCGGGGTGGCGAGGTACTTGACCGCGTTCGGGTCGACCACGACAGCGCCGGCCCGGACGATGCACCGGAAGGTGACCAGGTCCTTGTCGAACGCGAAGTCGTTGCTCCGCTCGAACCGGATGCCGCCCGCGATGCGGACGATCAGCTTCGACACATCACCGAAGAAGACCGGCTTCTTCGAGGCGGCGAACGAATCCAGCTGCGGGACGATGCGGACCGGCTTCCCGAGGATCAGATCGGGGTCACCGGCGGTCAGCGACGGCTGCCACACGGAGTCACCGGTGGTGCCCTTCACCATCCGCACCTTCGCCGCGGAGGCGTCATTGAGCAGCCAGGCGGTGCCGGCCATCGACCGGTAGTCCGGCAGCACCGAGTGGTACAGCTGGATCAGCAGGTCGGTGCCTTCTCCGACAGTGGCCTGGTCACCCAGGCTGGTCAGCACACCCGCCGGCGCGGTCACGCCGACGTTGGAGAATCCGGACACTGCGGCGGCCGCAGCCACAGCGCCGATGCGGATACCGGCGGCACGGCCCGCATTCTCCGAGATGTAGCCCTCCAGGTCGAAGGTGGCGTCCTGGATCAGCTCCGACGGCACCTGGGTCTTGAACGCGTACTTCGACACGTTCAGATCCACGGTGGTGATCGTCGAATCACTGTCGGCGATCGTCGAACCGGCGGTCAGCGCGTTCGACCCGCCAGAATCCTTGTCGGACAGGGCGGCGTGCGCGGTGACCACGGGCAGCGGCAGCGTCTGGCCGTCGCTGGTGTTCATCACGTAGGCGCTGGACAGGATCTGGCTGGTCTGCACCGCGTACTGCCACAGGTTGTTGTAGACGCCGTTCTGGTCGACGCCGCCAGTGGCGGACATGGCCCGATGCTCCAGGTTGTAGGCGTCACCGTTGCGGGCCTCACGTGCCCACTTGGCGAACGACCGCTCCTCTTCACCGCTGTCCCGGTTCTTCGGGTCGTTGATGAAATGCTTCTCGATGGACTTGGTCCGCTCGTCGGCCTCAACGAACGACTTGATCCGCTTGTCGAGGTTGTCGAGTTCGGTGTTCATGGCGTCGAGTTGGCCCTGTTCCTCGGCGGACAGGTCCCGCTTCTCCTCGACGGCATGATCGGCGAGAGCCTTCATCTGCTCCCACACGTTGGCGCGGCGCTCGGTGAGCCGCTGAGCGATGTCGCTCATGGTTCCCTCCTGGGAATCGTGTTGGACGGGTGGTGGGCGCACGAAGGGCCTAGCCGGTCCGTGCTGGGGTGGTGCAAGGTGATGCCGGTACAGGTGGAGGGCCTAGCCGGTCCACCCGGTGGCAGAGTTCTCAGACGGAAGGCTTCGCCTTGCTGAGAACAAGCGAGAGAGCTTCGGCGGCCGAAGTCTTCGGCTTCTCCGCCGGCCGGTCGGAACGCTTGAAGAAGCGGCGCAACTCCTGCTCCTTCGCGGCCGCCAACACATCCGCCGGGTCGGCAGACATGCGTTCGGCCAGCGACCGCAGGGCGAGCTCACCGGACCTGGTGCCGACACTCGAATCCTGGTAGGCAGGCGTGTTCACCGGGGACACGTCGAACACCTGCGCGTTCAGCAGGGTGCGGCGGACCAGGCCACGCTCATCCATCTCCCAGTGGTCACCATCCTTGCCGACCACAGCGAACGCGAACGATGACTTCGACACGTCGCCACGCTGCACCAGCTCGTACAGGTCGGCGCGGGCCTGCGGCAGGTCCACATCGTAGGCGAGGCCGACATTGTCCACGTCGACCCGCAGGGTGCGGGCCGCGGTGGTGCCGAGGAGAATGTTCTGGTCGTGGTTGTACAAGGCCACTAGGCCGGGGAAGCCGCGACCGCGGGACTCGTTGAAGGCGGTCGGGGCGATCACCTCGTAGAAGCCGCCCAGATCGTCGGAACGCTTGTTGAACACTGCGGCGTAGCCGCCGATGGTCAGCCTGGATTCGCCCTCGGAGCGCAGACGGACATCCACCCGCGACTCCGCGAAACGACGCTCGATGTTGGTCGTCATGCGTTCTCCTCATGGATGAGAGACAGGCGGCGGGTGCCGTCCTGCTGCTGGTCAGCAGCCGGGAGCTGTTGCTGCTTCGGCGCCGCGGACGGATCCGCATACGCTTCACCGCCCGCAATAGGCGGAAGATCTTCATTCGCCCGGACCGTGTTCCGGTTCAGAATCCCCATCGACAGGCCGAGCTGGTACACGCTGTACCGGGTTGCAATATCGGCGCGGATGTACGCGTCCGTGTTGAACCGCACAAACTGCCGGGACGGCATGATCGACGCGAACGCCCGCTCCAGGCGGATCAGATACGGCTGAATGTTCGCCATCCGCTTGATCTGCCGCGTCTCATCCGTCGTGTACGTCAACGACCCGGGCGGCTGACCGCCGATCTCAGTCGGATCCACACCGTAGATGGCGGCCACCTGGTCGGCGGTCAACTTCTGCGTCTCCACGAATGCCGCCTGGTTCGGCGGAATCGACACCGGCGTGAAACTCCAATCCGCCCCGGTCACCAACGGCCGGCCGCGGTCGATCGTCCGCTGCAACTTCGCCGCGGCAGCCTCCGCCGCACCCTCCGGAAGCACCTGCCGCTCGTTCTTGAACACAGCCGGCGGGAAGCCGCCGTTCTTGAACCAGCGGGCGCCGAACTTCTGCGCGTTCAACCCGGCCGACACTGTGGTGGCGAAATGCTCCAGCGGCGACAGCCCCAACGTGCGGCCGGCCACCGTGATCCACGGGATGTGAACAATGTCCTGCGGTGACACAGGTACACCGTTCACAAACCAGCGCGGCGCCCCCAGGACCGAATCGTCCACCGAATACCGCCAACGGGGCAGCCACAGAATCTGCGTCGGCAAACCGTAGCCGTCCAAGCCGAACTTGTAGCCGACCGCATTGCCGTGGATCAGCAGCGATGTCATCGCCTGCCCCAGCCACGCCTCCAACTGGCCCTGCTCCTGCAAATTCCGGAACAGTGGAGTCGGGCTGATCGGGCGCCGCAACTCGCCATCCTTGCGGGTGAAATCCAGCGGCAGAGTCGTCCCATGGTCGACGATGTGCCGGATCGCCGCATACACGTACGACAACGACAGCGCACGCTGCTCCGACACACCCTGGCCCGAATCATCCGAGTCGCTAGGCATGTCGCCGAACGGGCGCCAATCGGACATGACACGCTGCTCAGGCTTGCTGCGGCGGAACAAACTCATCGACGCTCACCGCCCTGCACCACACCGATCGCCACCGCGGCCACACCGGCCACCAACAAGACGGCCGGCGGCCACACGAACCAGGCGAACATCGCCAGGCAGGCGATGCCGAACAGTTCCAGCACAGTGGACAGGATCTGCATGCTCGCCTCCTTCAGCCGATCGATAGCAGCGGGTCATAGGTCGGAACTTGCAGGGCAGCCCAGCGGGCCAGAGTGACCGCCTCCAACATTGAAATGTCCGCGGCCTTCCGGCCGAAAACGCGCCTGTCGCCCACGATGCGCCAGCAGGCGGCATCCACAGCCTCATCCAGGTCCGCGTAGCCGCCGTGGTGCACGGCGCCCGTCTCGACCGCGTCACGGATGTCAGCACAGGCGTGCACGAAGTCATCCAGTCCGGTCCCGACGATCCGGACGCCAGCCTCCTCCAAGTCATCGATCAGTGGGGCCGCCGGCCCCTTCTTGTCGATCGCCACCCTGATGTCATGCCCGGCCGCGATCCGGGCCACCTCGGCCACAAACTCCGACCGGGACTGGTCGAACCGCATCCGGGCCACCGAGCCGATATGCCCATCGCCGTAAGCGCCCAACGACAGCCACGTCTGATCCACATCCGCGGCCACGCCCAGCATTTCCGGATCCGGCGGGGCATCCTCGGTGCGGCAACGCGACCAGGCCCCAGTGGAGAACACCCCAGCCGAAGCAGTGCCATCCCAGATGCCCAACGCCTCCCGGGCGAACGCGCCAGGACCCTTCAAATTCTTCCGCATCCGCAACATCGCCCGATCCGATGTGTGCGTCGGATACGACGGGTTCGCCTTGGCCCACTGCTCGCGGTCCATCGGATCCGCATCCGGGTCCGCGGAGAACTCGATGTACAGCGTCTCCGACGTTTCGCCCGAAATCGCCTCCTGCCGCATCGTCAGGAAGTGCTCCGACGGATCCGACGGCTTCGGCGGAGTCCCCATGTAGAAGATCAGCGGATTCGGATGCCGATTCGTCGTCGGCACCATGTCCTCGACCGTCTTCGGTGTCAGAATCTGCGCCTCGTCGAACACCAGGATGCCGATCCGCTTCAAACCACGGCCGAAACCATGTTCACGGGCCCCGAACGCGATCCGGGAACCGTTGTTGAACAAAATCTCCTGCCGGCCGCCCGAGTCATACACCTTCCGGATGTACGCCCGCACCTGCGGCTGGTTGACGATGCCCTTCAGGTCCTTGAATGTGTCCGAGCTGGTGAACCCGTGATGGGCCGTCCAAGTCGCCGTCAGTTTCGGCTGGATCACGCACAAGGCGATGACTATCGACCCGATCAGATACGTCTTGCCAACCTGCCGGGGAATCGACAACACGACCGCGTCAGCCGCGTACAGGCCATCCTCACGCTTCCCCAGGATCGCCTGCCCGGCCTGGTCCTGCCAAAGGTCGAACGAGATACCCATCCGGGCGCAAGTGGCACGAACCGACGGCCATCCAGTCGTGCGGATACCCTGCGGCAACACTCGGTGCCGGGCAGCCTCAGAGAGCTTCTTCGTCGAACTGCTCATCCGGAGTCTCGACCGCCTCACCCATGCCACCCTCGCCAGCCGCAGCGTCAATCGCCTCAATCTCGTTCGCGATCTCCATCAGGCGACGGGACAATGACGCCAGATCCCGCGGCGGCGTCTTCGGATCCTCCACCGTCTTCGCAATCCGAGCCCGCAACGCCACCAGCAGTTCCCGCTTCGCACCATCAGTTGCAGCCTCAGTGATCGACTTCGGCGTCTTCGGTGCATCGGAGGCAGTCGCGACCCGCAATTGGCGTGCCATGATCGCCTCCTTCCGTGTTCCCGACCGCGCCAGAACCGGACCAAACTGGGCCGGACCAGATGGAACCGGCTCGAGGCCAATCAAGGCCGGCCGGACCAGCGGATGGTGGAAAACACTGTGTGAATATGCGCGGAG
>Ga0164243_10002778_pt1 | contig 28515 bp, 22 predicted proteins | sample OricompcompostOP_FD_108781 | JGI IMG/M metagenome (GOLD analysis project Ga0164243, IMG submission 108781) | Organic Plus compost microbial communities from Emeryville, California, USA - Original compost - Organic plus compost (OP) | ecosystem: Engineered > Solid waste > Mixed feedstock >... | reverse complement strand
GGGAACTTCCGCTTTGCGTTGCTTGCCTGCGTAAAACCGGGAGGACCGTTCTTTCCTGCGGCCTATCATGCGGGGCCGACAAACATCACGCTTGGCGTTCAGGGGGCCGGTCTGGTCAGGGATGCCATTAAGCGAGCGCAGGCCGAAACGAAGGGGGTGCTGACTCCTGTACAGATCACAGAGCTGGTACGCAATAGCTGCTATGCGGCAGCGGCTCCAATGGTGACACTTGGTCAGGAGCTGGCACAGGAGGCTGGTGTTCGCTTTGGTGGCATTGACCTTTCACCAGCGCCGATGGCCGACGAGAGTATTGCGGAGGCGATTGAGGCGTGTGGCTATGGCGAGCTTGGGTCTGCCGGGTCGCTGGCGGTCACGGCGGCCATGACTACTGCATTGCAATCGATCGAGTTGCCGCTATGTGGATATAACGGACTGATGTTGCCGGTACTGGAAGATACGCTTCTGGGGCGGCGTTGGAGCGAGCGGAAAGTGCACCTGCATTCGTTGTTACTCTACTCAAGCGTCTGTGGAACCGGGCTTGATACCGTGCCCTTGCCGGGTGATTGTACGCAGGAAGAGATCGCGCATATTCTGCTTGATGTCGCGGCTCTGGCACTGCGCTGGCGGAAACAACTCTCGGCGCGTCTGTTTCCTGTTCCCGGGAAGCAACGCGGTGAGCGCGCCTGCTTCAGTTCGCCCCATCTCACGACTGCCCTGATATAAGGAGAAGTGATGAGCGAAGAACGTTTCTGGCACTATCTGGATGAGCTGGTTTCGACAACGGAACTGGTCATTGACAGGCCAAAGGGGAGCAAGCATCCGCGCTATGCTTCTATGGTCTATCCGCTGGACTATGGATATCTGGCGGGCACCACATCGGGTGATGGGCAGGGTGTTGACGTCTGGGTGGGAAGTCTGGAGGAGCGACATGTGACGGCGCTCCTCTGTTGTGTAGATATGTTGAAACGAGATAGCGAGATCAAGCTGTTGCTCGCCTGTACGCCTGCCGAGATAGAACAGATTGTTGCCCTGCATAATCAGGGACAGCAGGCGGCGCAATTGCTGCTTCGGTGAGGCTTACAATGAGGGGAGCACTGAAACAGCCAGCGCTCCCCTCATTGCTTTTCCTGATAGCATATATACCTGTATGTCACTACATAGAGGTAAAAGGTGTTCCCCAGAGGGCACCGATCACGCCCTGATAGGAACTCCTGACGCCTTCATATAAGCGGGCATTTTCGATAGCCAACGCGGCCAGACTGCCCAGGACAGAAAGGAACTGGATATCATCCTCATTAAAGTCGGTCTCGTGTTTTGTATACACGCGCAAGACACCGATCGCCTCTCCATGAACCTCCAGGGGAACGCAGAGGAGCGAGACAAGCCCTTCGTCTCTGGCGGCATGCTGATACTGGAAGCGTTTATCTACACGAACATCAGTGATGCAGACGGGGGCTCCGGCAAGCGCTTCACTGTCAATCGCACTATGGGTGATATCTACAGGGCCTTTTGCAAGGTATTGGCCGCTCAGGCCATAAACGGCGCTCAAGTGCAGTTGACCAGTTTCCTGATCAAATAGGCGAAGGACACAGGCATCAACCTGCATGGCTTCAGTAATGCTGGTCACAACACTTTGCAGCACTTGATCAAGCTCAAGGCTGGAAGTAAAGGTCAGTGCGGCCTGATAGAGCGCAGTGTAATAATCTTTATGTGAGCGGCGCGGAACATTAGTTGTATTGGCGTCAGTGTGCATACAATCTCTCCCCGGACGACTGAGAAAAGTGTGTCTTTCAAGAAAACAATAGCGCGATGATACTAGTAACACGCTTTTATTGTAGCACACGTATTCAGTCCGGGAAGAAAAGCATGCAATATACCACAAAGAGCGACTCTGTGGTAACGCTCATAGAGCCATTCTTACCATTTTTTTTATTGTGGGAAAAGAGAGGGGGAGCCTCTCTTTTTGATGTAGAGATCAGACCTGAGCCATCACCTTTTGCGGTGCCGGGTCCTGCACCAGCCAGACGCGGCAGGGCGCATTTGCCAGTACATAGGGAACCGTTTTGCCCAGATCTGTACGATTACTGTTACGTACCAGTCCAATCAGGATCAGTGCACAGTGATGGTCTCTGGCCTCATCAACAATAGCCGGTCCCGCATCGCGAGCCTGGACTATCTCGGGTATTGCTTCACATCCCACGCGTTGGGCGATCTCCATTGCAGAATTGAGTAGTTTGTCAGCTCGTTCAGACTCCTCAGTGAGAACAGCTTTCAGGGGCAGTGCTCGTGGAACCTCAATCACATGAACAAGATGGACCTTACGTTTGGCTCCTTTCGCCATTTGACAGGCCAGGTAGACAAGGTTGTAATCGAGTTTATCGCCGCAGATTACAACTTCTATATCCCCGGTGGCACCCTCACCTAGAGCAGATTTGCTCATCACCGTCTCTTCTTTGGCGCGGGAACCCCATAAGTGAACCATAATAGATTTCCTCCTGGTGGAGCATGATAAAACAGCATCATTGACTACCCGGTAGAGTGAGTTCCTGCAATGTCAGCAAGCTCGCTTGTCGGGTTTGTGTCCTACAGGATTGTAATACCGGCGCTTCTCTGAGTCAATGGAGCAGTCCACCTGTATTATTTTCCTCTCTGTTCCAGACTACAGCGTCTTAATCGTCTCTCCTCTTTATTTATACGCTCGAAGTATGGAGATGTTGTACATCTTTCCCGTTACTGCCCGTCGCAATCGGTACAAAGCAAAAGGCGACCGATAGAGGCCGCCTGGAACACTACAGCTAATCTGGCTCAATCGTTGCGGTTAAGCCGTAATCGATCAAGCGTTCTTGATAAAACTCAGCTAATTCCTTCGGACAGACAACAACAACCGCTTGCCCGGTGAGATGCGCAGTGAGCATAATATGCGTTGCCTCTTTCATCGTCAACGAGTTGACGGTTTCGAGCAGCGCATACACGACGTGCATCATATCGTTATGGTCATCATTGAACAGGATAACCTTGTACGGGGGAAGCAGTTGTACTCTTTCCCGCACTATCTCTTCTGGATTGAGCGAGTTGAGGGGTGAAAAACCCACATCCTGGGGCATGCTACAACTCTCCGTTTTCCTCGATTAACACGTAGCTGGAACACTAAGCATGCTATAGACTATTGTAAACAAGTCTTTTTTATTTTGCCAGTGGGCAGGCCCCTTTCTTAGGAGAAGTGTGGAAAATTCACTCTCAACTGCCTTTCTTCTGCTCTCCTTCGCTTCGTGCGGCTGCTTGAGCGCCTGGAATGGCCCTGAAACCCCTTTCCGGGACTAGCCCGAACGCCTTATCCGGACCAAAAAAAGTCCCGCCTGACTGCTCTCAGGCGGGGGAGTCGTGGTTTGCTCATTCCTGACGGCCAACGCTGCGGTCTATTTTGCCCTCGCTGTTCAACAGGATGGCTCTGGCCTTCGACTTGCGGCTGATATTGACGGGCTCATGGAAGCGCAGGGCAACGACGTTCTTCGCCTTGCCATTTGCACGAGTTGGGGACGGTGCGGGTTGTGCTGTCTTCTGTCCGATTGCGCCAACGGTTTTGCGGCGGGTAAAGCCAATAAGCGCACCAATCACCACACCGAGCACCACACCGATGGTAATCAGAAGCGGCGCGGGAATCGAGGGCAGGGCAAAGGTAGCGGCAAAGGCCAGCGCCCCGAGGACCACGGCAAAGATAACGGCGAGTACGATAATAAGCACGGGATTCGGGCGTGTTACCGTGACCTGACGAAACATTTCGCTTCGATCCTGTGGCCCGTGGACGCGAAACTCGCCTGCTCCATATGATCCTTCACTGAGCTGATGAACTTCGTCTTTGTCGAAGCCAGCTTTATACAATTTCTCAATGGCTGTATTTGCCTGGCTCTCATCGCGAAATACAGCCAGAAGGTCGAAATCTCCATACTGCTGCTGTTGTTGCTGTTGCATACAAGTCTCCTACCCGAAAATTTGGTATGGTTTGCAGCCTTATTATAGTGTCCAGCGAGGGGAAAGGCTACAGTATTCCGCTGCAAGAAAGCTTTTAGAAGAGTAGAGAATGCTATCTGCTCCATCTACGCTTGAAGGGGAAGGCAAGTTCCAGCGCACTTTAGCGCTTCTTGAAAAAGGGGGGCAACACAGGCCCTATCGCTCTTACGGCCTGTGTTGCAAGGATTCCAGCACGGCAGCGATCTCGTGGCGCACGCGCTCATTGTTTTTGATCTCAGCCTGGACCTTTTCCCACCCGTGCATAATGGTGGTATGGTCGCGTCCGCCAAGAGCCGCGCCGATTTGCTGCAAGGAAGCGGTTGTCTCTTCGCGCATCAAATACATTGCCACCTGCCGGGGCCAGGCAATCTCGCGATCGCGTTGTTTACTGCGAATCCGCTCTATCTCGACATTATAGTAGCGACAGACGCCCTCCAATACCTCTTCGACCGTTAGCTTGATGGGAGTATGCTTTCGTTCCGTATAGAGGTTTTCCAGCGCAGCTTCGGCGATGTGAGTTGTGATATCGACGTTGTGCAGCGTGGCGTAGGCGATCACGCGATTCAAAGCGCCCTCCAGCTCACGCACATTTGCGCGTTCGGGCCGAGCAATATACTCTATCACCTCATTTGGGACGGGGAAATGCAGAAGCTCGGTTTTAGAGCGAAGAATTGCCAATCGATGCTCATATTCTGGTGGTTGGACATCGGCCAGAAGACCCCATTCAAAGCGTGAGCGCAGGCGATCCTGCAAACTGTGAATCGCTTTAGGGGGACGGTCGCTGGTGACAACAATCTGCTTGTTTGCGTTATGCAGGGTATTAAAGGTATGAAAGAACTCCTCTTCTGTAGACTCTTTGCCTGCGATGAACTGAATATCATCGACCAGCAAGATATCTATCTGGCGGTATTTGGCCCGGAACTCCTCTGTTTTCTGATACCGAATGGCATTAATAATCTCATTGGTAAATTTTTCAGAGGTAACATACAGGACAGTCAGGCCTTTGGACTCTCCCTCATGTCCAACAGCATGGAGCAGGTGAGTTTTGCCCAGGCCGACTCCGCCATACAGGAAGAGTGGATTATAGATCTGCCCGGGTTTCTCTGCTGCGGCCTTTGAGGCTGCATGGGCAAGCTGATTTGATTTCCCCACAATAAAGGCGTCGAAGGTATAGCGTGGGTTCAGTTGGCTTTCTCCGGTATAGGGTGTTGACGATTTGACCGTTTTAAGTCCAGGGGTTGCCGGGATCTGAATCGGCGAGCGGGCAGGCGGCTCATCGTCCCAGGTCTGCTCCTGAGCAGGCTGGTTGACCGAGTCTTTGTTCAGGCGCTGGAGCGGAAGAATGAACCCCTTTGGGTTAGCCCCCGTCTCAGCAAGATGTTTCTCGCGCTGTACCAGGGACGGACGATGTTTCCCCAGGCGGTGAGGCCGTCGGGGAGGAGAGAAAAGGATATCGGTTGTAGCTTCCGTCTGTGGGCGTTCTTTGGCTACGACGATTTGTACTTCGACCGGGTTCCCGATCACTTCGCCGAGCGCGAAACGGATGGGGTCAGCAAAGCGGTGTTCCAGATGTGATTTTGCAAAAGGGGTGGAGACACCAACGGTAAAGACGCCATCCTGAAAAGAAAGCCCGGTGGTACCCTGAAACCACGTCGTAAAAATATTATGGGGTACTTTTGCTTGTAGACGTTCTATTGCTGTTTGCCAGATTTGTTTTGCATTCATATCTATGGCACAGAAGGCCCCTCTCTTCTCGTTTGCTTCAACTAATCTCTCTTGAAAAGAAAAATACTGGCTTTGTTGTTCACCAGATGGGTGGCTCTCTCGTTGTTTCTGAAACTGAGCGCTTGTTTGTATTGTCGTCCTCCCCGCCACTCCCCTCACTTATGTGCCAAGAAAGGTAAAAAAGGCTCTCATGTCTATTTCGTCGTTGGTGAATTGTAATGGTAGCATTAAATCTGGCTGCTGTAAAGTCCCCTGCCATCAGAACGGGATGAGAACTATTTCATAGTTTGGCCCGTTTGTAAAGAGTATACTTTTTGCAAAAAGGGGAGAATAGTACTCCCTGCTTTTGTCTACATTGCTCATAATAGTAATCTTTTCTGTGGGAAGAAGGGAAGAGAGGGGTACTCTTTTCTCCCTGTCGACCCGTACAAGAAAGTGAAAAGCAGAAGTGCTATAAAGACCGAGGTGATGGGAACCTCCACTTCCTTCATGGGGTGTGTTCACGATACAGGGCGAATGTTTCGTTTTACTCTCTAGAAGGATATGAACTACTCTGTAGTCTGTCATGTTGGCTGTTTTCATGCGGGATCAGTCGCGTCGCCCTCGACTCTTAACTTGTACTTTTGATATAATGACAGAAGTTTTTGTGCGCGTACGTTGCGAAATCATTGCGTGCAACGAATGGGAGGAACTTTTATCATGGATAAGTGTCCCTTTTGTGGGGCCGATACGCGGCCAGAGGATAATTTTTGCTTGAACTGCGGCAATCGCCTGCATGGAACCCCTGCCGTGCCTCAACAGTCAATCCCTGCGGGCGCAGGTGAGCCCACTCTGGCAAATCAGGATGAATGGAGTCCATCTGGACAGGAGGCGGGTACCGTGCCTGCTCGTGGTTGGTCTGATCCAATGGCCCCGACTGTTTCCGGGAACTCCGAACAAGAACCCGCTTATCAGGCAGCGCCGGTCGCGAATGCGACTATGGAGAAAATTGAGGAGCCTGCTCGCTTTATTCTGCGCTCCGAGGATGGACACGATATTCAGGAATACGTGCTCGATAAAGCTGAAATTACAATAGGGCGCGCACCAAATAGTGATATATTGTTATCGAAAGATAAGCTGACCTCACGCCGGCATGCACTGGTCACTTTTGAGAATGGTCAGTATTTCTTGCGAGATGAGCACAGTGCGAATGGCACCTTTGTCAACGGACAGCAGCTTGAGGAGAACGCTGTGCATCAGCTGCGCGAGAACGATCATATCGGCATTGGCGAGCATGAACTGATCTTCCGCGCTCCCGGCTCAGTTGCGGATGATGTCGCTGACTTTCCGACTGTCAGCGTTGATGAATCCAGTATCGATCATACGTATCGCACCAATGCCGACGCGAATGCCACCATCCCGACAACCGAGGACGCGGAGGAGTATGCCACGTTCTCGATGTCTGACCCCGAAGCGAATGCTTTGCATGGCTCGTCTTCCGACTCCTACTCCTTTACAGATCAGGAGGGGATGGTGCCCGCAACCGAGGAGCCTGCTGTTCCTGTTGAAGACATACCAACTATACAGGAAGAAGAGCCGGAAAAGCCCGTTTATACGCCGCAGGTTGAGAAGACCCAGAAGACCTCTTCTCCTGAGCTCGATCTTGTGCCGCCTACCCCGATCCTCAATAATGATCCCAATGTTACTTTCGGGCGCCTGACTTCTATCTCTCAGCCGGAACTGCCGGATCTGAGCAGCGTGATCGCTGCCCTGAGTTCGCTGGATGGTCAGGTTAAGGAGTTGCAAGATCAGTTTGTTGCTACACAGGACGCGATGCGCAAGCATGAGAGCGACGTTGCCAGTGTGGCTAATCAGCTTCGTTCCGGTATTCGCCGCGTTTCGGAGCGGATGGATAACACCATTGCTGATGTCGCACGCAGCCGTGAGGCGCTGGCATGGGCTGAGCTCTCGCAGTTGATGGAAGATGTGATGAACAATCCTCGCGACATCGAGTATGTTACCAAGCTTGCTCGCAAAGCGCGTGAGCTGAACAAGGTCTTCCAGATTCACCAGGCCGTGTTGAACACAATGGCCGAGTGCAATTCGCTGTTGCGCAAGATGATCGGTGATGAGTCGCAGGGCTAAGGAAGACGCTCTATTCTTCCAGTTTGATACAAAGAACAATCAACCTTGAGAGGCACCCTCTTGCGGGTGCCTCCTCTTTGCTATTAGAATTCCTCTCTGGAGATACAAACCACACGCTATTTTCGATCAAGAAATTCAGATATATATTCGGACTTGTTACATGCAAGAACAGCTATCACAGAATCTCGCACCAGTCCTCCCGGCCAGTGAGCGCTATGATGCTATCGTCATCGGCGCGGGTCTGGGGGGCTTGCTTGCCGCCGCCCATCTGGTTCAGCGGAACAAGCACGTGCTCGTGCTGGAACGCCTGAATCATAGTGGGGGCCGCTTTACCGCCAAAACCTTTCAGGGTGTTCAGGTAAGCACAGGGGCCGTGCATATGGTGCCGTTTGGAAGCAGTGGCGTTCTGGCGCACATGCTCAGTCGGTTGCGCGTTCCCTATCGCTTTTTTGATGCCGATGTTTTTGGTTCCTTTCATGTTCATGGCAAACAACACCGCGTGCGCGGGCTCCTGGGTGTATCGCGCTTTCTCGGACCGCGTCAGTTTGGCTGGTTCCTGCGCCTGGGGTGGTTGATGTTTTTCCGTCCTCTGCCCGCAGACGAGCGCGATTTGCCCTTTGATCGTTGGCTGGAGCGGCATATCAACGTGAAGCGTAACCCGCAACTGGTCGCCTTTTTCGAGCGTATCTCGCGCTTTGCGCTCAGCCTTGAACTGCATCAGGTCAGCACTGCTGAAGTGATCCAGACGACAAAGAATATGTTTCGCTTTGGTGCGCCAGCGATTGTGGATGGTGGATGTGGAGCGCTATCGAAACGGCTGGAGCAACATGTTATCAAGCAGGGGGGAGAGATCTTGCATTCCTGTGAAGTGCGCCAGATTCTGCAGGAAGAGGGCAAGGTGTCCGGGGTGCGTTTCTTACAGAAGACGAGCGGAGAAGAGCGAACTGTCTATGCTCCGCTGGTTGTCAGTGATATTGGCCCACGCGCCACGGATGCCCTGCTAGAGAACCGACGGATCACGCAGGCAGCATTGTTAAAAGAACTGAAAAATCCAGCAATGGAGGCGCCACTGAGAGGTGAGCCCACGATCAGGGAAGCCGTTGGCCTGAAAGTACATGTGCTCAGTGATGTCTCGCTGATCCCGCATCGTGGGATTATGTATTGCCTGGATACAAAGCGTATTGCCGGGATCGTGCAGCCGACAAACAGTGACCCTTCATTGGCGCCTCCTGGAAAACATCTGTTGATTACGCATCAGGTGATTCAAAGTCACAATGTGGAAGAGGAAAAGGCTTTAGCACTGGCTGATCTCCGCATGCTGTTTGGAGAGACATTTGAGAAGCACTGCCGGGTGCTGACAATGGGCACCTATCGGGGTGAATGGCCGGTAAATCGTCTCTCACAGGGAGAAGATGTCTCACCAAAAACGCACGTACAGGGACTGTATCTGGTTGGCGATGCAGTAAAGCCCTCGGGTTACCTGATGGTTGAGGGCGTGGCCCAGAGCGTCAACCATTTTCTGGACCTGCTGGACTCGCTTGATCGGGAGCGGGCGCGTACGCGCCGGTCGCATATGGCGGTGCGTGGCTCAAAGCTCAATGCGTTGCGCTGGCTCTATAAGGCCCCCGGGAACTCCGGTCGGTATTAAAAAGTGCATGAAACAGAAAGGTTGTTGAATGGAACTCACTACTGCATCGTCTCAACGTGGTCCGTATTATCGGATCACAGGAGGAACTGCACTTGAAGGAGAGGTTGTCATCAGTGGGGCAAAGAATGCCGTCACGAAAATGATTATTGCCTCTCTGCTCACCGACGAACAGTGTATATTGCGCAATGTCCCCTTGCTTGGCGATATGTACCTGACAATGAAGCTCTGCGAGGATATCGGTTCTGAGCTGTCGCTAGAGGACCATACGCTCTCGATTCGGACGCCAGATGTGCAGAAGACGGTTATTTCAACGGAGGTGGGTGGCCTGAACCGTATTGCGGTCCTGACTCTTGGTCCCCTGCTCCATCGGCGCGGCGAGGTCACTATTCCGGCTCCCGGTGGTGATCGGATCGGACCACGCCCGATTGACTTTCATATCAATGGGTTGCGCCAGATGGGGGCTGTAATTATTGAGAAGGACGGCCATTACTTCTGTTCCGCTCCCAACGGGCTACGCGGTACCACAATCAAGCTCCCCTTCCCGAGCGTGATGGCAACGGAGAACTTCCTGATCTCGGCTTCGCTGGCTCGTGGGGTGACCATCATTGAGAATGCTGCGACTGAGCCCGAGATTATCGACCTGATCAAGCTGCTGCAAAAAATGGGCGCGATCATTGAAATCAAGGTAGATCGGCGTATTGTCATTGAAGGCGTTGAGCGGCTGCATGGTGCGGTGCATACCTTGCTCAGTGATCGCAACGAGGCCGTCTCGCTGGCAATCGCTGCCTACCTGACGCGGGGTGATGTCTATTTGCGGCGCGCACAGCAGGACACACTGCTCACCTTCCTGAATACGCTCTCGAAAATGGGGCTTCGCTTCGAGGTCGATGACGAGGGGATTCGTTTTATCGGGCGTGAGACGCCGCCGCCTGCAATCGCGCTGGAAACCGATGTGCACCCGGGGTTTATGACCGACTGGCAGCAGCCCTTTACCGTGCTGTTGACGCAGGCAAAAGGCATGTCTGTGGTGCACGAGACGATCTACGAAGATCGCTTTGGCTATACCGAGGCGCTGATTGGTATGGGTGCGCAGATCGGCCTCTTTACCAAATGTCTGGGTGAGGTGCCCTGCCGTTTCCGCTCAAAAGAGCATCGGCATAGCTGCGTGATCAATGGTCCAACACCACTCAAGGGGACCCGTCTGCTGATCCCTGATATCCGGGCGGGCTGTTCCTACATTCTGGCAGCGCTTTGTGCGGAAGGTGTTTCCGAGGTGTATGGCATCGAGCATATCGAGCGAGGTTATGAGCATCTCGACTGGAAATTACGGCAGCTTGGTGCACAGATAGAGCGAATTGCACCGGAGGACTGAACCGGGAGACAGGGAGGGAAGGCGCGCTTTCCCTCCTGTCTTTTTATCCCTGCCATTCTGATTTGACTTCGCGAATCTGTTCGGGTGTGAGGATTCTGAACAGGATCAGCAGGTTCTCCAAATCGTATTCAAGGCCGATGGAATGGAGCTCTTGCCGAATGCGGCCAAGAGCAGCGATCTGTGCCGTGGTGATCAGGCCATGACTGAGCAGGCTAGCGGCAAGCAGTTGATCCGGTGTGAGCAGCTTGAACATTAACAGGATTTCGCCAAGCTGGTAGTTGAGATCAACGCCACGAAGCATACGCTGGATATTCTGCGCGACCTGAAGGCGGCTCTCAGGCACCAGATGTCCTTCAAGTAACACACTATTGAGTGTGCGCGTCGCATGTCCGTTCAGCACCTGTGGCTGGGGAGCCTGAGCGGTTGGTGCTGGCATGGGCGGCAGGCTCTGCATGATATTCATCAGCACAGCATTATTGGGCCCTTTGGACGTCTCACTCTCGTTCAATGGCTCATTGGCAACCTTTTTGATCTCGGCCTTGATCTGCTCGACAAGGGCCTGATTGCTGTTGCCCTTTGTTTCGGTATTGGGCTCGTTTTTGCTGATCGGGAAGATCTGCTCCTCTTGCTCGTTGTCCTCTTCCTCTTTGACGGTTGTCTCCATCTTGAGAGATTGCGCAGTTGTACGGGTCGGTGTGCTGGAGGCGACGGTTGCCGAGGCGATCGAAGCCAGCGGCGTATTGGTTGCCGGTGCGGGTTGAGTCTGTGGCTCGGTGCGTCGCTGATTCTGTGAGCCGGGCCGTTCAACCGGAATATCCTGAATCGGGGCAGCGCGTAACGGCTGCGAGGCGATGCTATCTTCGTTTGGCTTGATGGTGCGTACCCCTTCGGCGCTCGACTGAAGCATGCGCATCCCTGTCAGCGTGGTGTGAATGCCCGATTGCACGAAGGTGTCAGGCTGCGGCTCCTCAATGGGCTGAGGATTGTAAGGGTCAAGCTGTGGCTGTTGTTGTTGCACCGCATGGAAGCCAGATTGCACAAACTCTTCGGGCGTTTGTGGCTGTGGCTCGGGTTGGGTGAACGCGGGTGGTACCGGTTGATTGAAGGGTGTATTTGTGTTGTAGGTAACGGTGCTCGGTTCCGGTGCAACGGGCGCCTCATTGGGAATAGGCTGACGCGACTGGACCAGCCGTGAGAGCTGCGCCAGACCGGACTCGTTGGCGGGATCAGAGGGCTCCTGCCCGCTTGCCAGACGCTGAAGAATCGTTGATTCGTTTGCCATTGAAGGCGTCTGGTACTCATAAGCAGGTTTGTTGTTGTCGGCAGGCTCGGTTTCGGGCTCATTGCCCTGTTGCGTTGTCCAGTTGCGCTGGTTGGGATAGAGAACAGCGCGTATTTTGTCGGTATAAGAGGTCGTCTGCACAGTATGTTCTATATCGTTACCTGACGCCGCTGTATTCCCCGGAAAAGGCTGGTTGCTCCGTGGGGGTGCGTATGGGTTATAATCTGGTGAAGACGGGAAGCGTTGGGCGGTATTACCGCCAGCCTGATTGGTACTGGTTGTATACGCACCTGACATGACGGAGCGCGGCGAGGAGGGGGTTGTAGGCGACATCGGTGGTGGTGGTGGAACCCTCGGAACACGTGGCAATGTTGAATTACCAGAGGGGGCAGACACTGTCTGATTCGGAACACGAGAACGCACGGCATCGACCAGGCTCATAATGCCGATCATGCCGTCAACTTCTAGATCTGCGGTGGATGATTGACCGCCATCCTCAAACTCGCGTGCCCCATATCCTGCGATGTTTGTACAATTAAATGTAAGGACCTGAATACCTCGGCCCCGGCGCTGCGTATCCAGAGCCACCCAGAACTCTCGACGTGCAGCCGCCGCCTGAGATATGTTCACGAGAATCAGACGAATTGGCTGATGTGCAATGGTGTCAAATACCTCAACTGCGGTGCGTGCCGTATGACACTCATAGCCTGCAAGCTGAAGTTCACTGGTCAGCAATCCCGCCAGTTGTTGATCTCGTTCAAATAGTAGAATATGCGGTCCACCAGTACTGACATTCATAACCTGTATCGCTCCGGTCGCTGGCTCGTCTTGTATAAATTTCCAACAGATTTACAGCGTGTTTATTCGCGGTTTCTTTGAAGTATGGCTACATTGCCGCTAGTATAGCACATCTATCTGGCATTGTCATAGCAAGTATGACTTATGATATATAAGGCCCTTCTTAATGCGTAGGAAGGGCTTGTCATAGAAAGGCATAAACTCAGGTATCCTATTTCTACCTTTGCCATACTTGCCCATACTGTGTGTTTAGCGAAAATCACCATCAAGGAGAGAATGAGATACACATGAAACAACCGATTATTGCTTTACTGACCGATTTCGGTACTGCTGATGGCTATGTTGGCGTGATGAAAGGTGTCATGCTTGGTATCGAGCCGCATGCACAAATGGTTGATATCACCCATGAAATAGCGCCACAGGATGTCCCCGCCGGCGCCTGGATCCTGGCGAACAGCTATCGCTATTTCCCGAAAGGAACGGTATTCCTCTGTGTGGTTGATCCGGGCGTGGGAAGTGTGCGTCACCCCATTGCGGTGCACCTCGGCGACTGGTATTTTGTCGGCCCCGATAATGGACTGTTCAGCTATATCCTGGCTCAGCAGCCCATACATCAGGCTGTTGTGCTGGAGAATCCCGCTTATCGGCTCACGCAGGTAAGCTCGACCTTCCACGGACGCGATATCTTTGCTCCGGCTGCGGCAGCGCTTGCCTGTGGCGTTGCGTTGACCGAGCTCGGACCTACCCTGGCCCCAGAGGCCCTACAGCGCTTGCAGTTTGTAGAGCCGGTGCGCGCGGGAGCCGAAATCGAGGGTTCTGTAGTCCATATCGATCATTTTGGCAATATTATTACAAATATCCCGTTAACGATGGTCCCGGAACTGGAGCGCGATCGTTCCGCTCAGTTGACCTTTACCGAGCGCGATGTACGGGTGACAGGGTATCGGCCGACCTTTGCGGCCCCTCAGGCCGGAGGTGCGGCCCACCCCTTTATCTACGGAGATAGTTCCGGTTTTGTTGCGGTCGCTATCCAGAATGGGAATGCGGCGGCAACGCTGGGGATCCAGCGGGGCGCCTCCCTGAAGCTGACACTTTCCCGCTAAATATGACGGGAGATGACATCCTTCTGCTGCTATGCTGGAAACAGCGCAATTCTGTTATGGGCATTAGAGAGGAGCAGAGTGGAATGAAGTACGGCTTTATCATCTCCTGTGGGGATGTACACACGGTCGCTGAGCTGGCATATGAGGCGGAACAGGCGGGATGGGATGGCGCTTTCTACTGGGATGGAATCTATATCGAGCAAGCGGAACATGTGTATGATCCCTGGATTGTGATGGCAGCAATGGCTCTGCGTACGCAGCACATTCGTCTTAGCGCGATTGTCACCCCGCTTTCAAGGCGGCGCCCATGGAAGGTCGCGCGTGAGGCGCTCACGCTTGATCATCTTTCCCGGGGGCGTTTCACGCTCTCTGTTGGGTTGGGGGCGCTTGGTGATGGCGGTTTTTCAAAGGTGGGCGAGGTGACGGACCTGAAAGAGCGGGCGGAACTGCTTGATGAGAGTCTGGAGATTCTGACCGGACTGTGGAGCGGGGAGCCGTTTTCCTATCAGGGCAAGCACTATCAGCTCGATGAGATGCGCTTTCGGCCTACTCCTTTGAGCCATATTCCCATCTGGGTGATCGGGGCCTGGCCGTATCATAAGTCAATGCAGCGGGCGTTACGCTATGATGGCGTCATCCCCACGAAACCCCGGGCGGAGATGACGCCCGACGACACGCGAGCGATCAGGGAATATGTTGTTCAGCATCGTGTGGCAGACACGCCATTTGAGATTGTCTGGGAAGGGACAACTCCGGGCGATGATCCCGAGAAGGCGGCGGCACTGGTGCAGCCCTGGCAAGAGGCGGGTGCAACGTGGTGGATGGAATCTGATTGGGCGACGAGCGATCCCGAGACCTTGCGTCGACGGATCAGACAGGGACCTCCCCGTGTAGACTGAATGTATGGCCGGTATCGACTGGATACCGGCTTTTTTTATAGGAGAATGGTGAGAATGCTGAGTAGCCTGTGCGAGGATGTCGAATCGTACGGTTGCCGGATCGTTTGGCAAGGTACGTAGAATGGCGTTAAAGGGCGCAGTATCGTTTCATTTTAGAATTGAAGTAAGCAGAGAAATATGCTATAATGAAGATAAACCCCATAGGAGGGAAGAACGTTCTAGATGAGGTTAAAAAATAGTTGGCAGAGATGTTCGTAACCGTCTGAAGAACATCAGTGGTTGGTTACAATGGATTAAGAAAGGACACATTGAAATATTGTAGGAGCATCAAACGGATGCAGTTGACAACTCTAACCCATTACAACCAACCTGTAAAAAGGGCTGGATTTATAGTAGAAAATCAAGCATATAAAAATAGAAACGTTGGAAAGGGCTGGTTCTCACACGCCTTGTTGAGCGTGAGAAACTGGCCCTTTCGGTCTTCTGTATCCTGCTGGAACGAAGGTTGTGGCATGGGGAGAGGTGATGCGTTCTTTACCAGCGCAGCATCACAAGCAGTTTGGGAATGGAAAGGAGGGTGTGAAGGTGACGTTACTCGTGTTCATGGGCTACACAACCTCCGGGGTTCTGATGAATGGCTATGAACGAGTGATGAAACCTGCGCTCTTCTCTCACCTCTCGTTGAGGGTGAGTGTGTAGCGGTCTATTGAGACTGTTGCAACTTGAAACACACAAACGTAGAACTTTGTCCTTGCCCGAACGCGTACGAAGGTTCCCTAGCTGTCAATTGTAGTTTTTGTCTCATCGGTGACGTGAGTAAAGGGGGATCAGTTTCTTTCATGAGACTGCTTCAGAAGGTCGTCCATACGTCATCGATCTGTACAGCAAAGAGAGGGTAAGCCATGGATCTGGTGAAGCGGTTGGAAGAATATCGCGATAGAGAGCGAGAGCTGCTATGGGAAGGCACCTTTGCGCAATACTTTGAGATTGCGTCGAAGCGGCCTGAAGTGGCCCGTCTATCGCACGAACGCATTTACCATATGATTATGGATGCGGGCGTTGAAACGACTCGCACCGGCGAACATCGCTACAACTTTTTCAGTCAGGAGATCTTCGGCATAGAGAAGCCCCTTCAACAAATCGTTGACTACTTCCACTCGGCTGCACAACGTCTGGAAGTGCGCAAGCGTATTCTGCTGCTCATGGGACCTGTTGGCGGCGGTAAATCAACCATTGTGGCCTTGCTCAAGCGTGGAATGGAGGCATATAGCCGCACACCTGCGGGCGCAGTCTACGCGATCAAGGATTGCCCGATGCATGAAGAGCCGCTCCACCTGATCCCGATGGAGTTGCGACCAGATGTCGAGCGCGAGTTTGGACTGTATATAGAAGGTGAGCTCTGCCCGCATTGTCGCTATATGGTTGATACCAAATATGAGGGGCGAATTGAAGACGTCCCGGTCAAGCGTATCACCTTTAGCGAGAAGTATCGGACTGGTATCGGAACCTTTACGCCTTCGGACCCCAAAACGCAGGATATCAGCGAGCTGGTCGGCGGCATTGACCTTTCTACTATCGGTGAAGTTGGCTCAGAGAGCGACCCCCGCGCGTACCGTTTCGACGGTGAATTAAATATCGCAAATCGCGGCATTATGGAATTCGTTGAGATTTTGAAGTGCCTCTCTGGTGATACTCTGCTCTTCACTTCTAACGGAATCCGCCGATTGGACTCATTTGCATCTCCTGATCAGCCTGCTGGTATGTCGCGTGATATTCAGCTTTCCCTGGCAAGTAGTGTCGGTGTGGAGACTGCGACCAAGCTGTTCTATGCAGGAAAGAGCAAGACCCGGCGTCTGGTCACACGAAGAGGGTTTACGCAGGAGGGCACGCCTGAACACCGTGTTCAGATTGTGAATCAGGATGGTGTTCTGACCTGGCGCAGACATGATGAACTCCAGCCCGGTGATTGGCTTGTGCTGCAAAAGGGCCAGAACCTCTGGGGCCAGGATGTCGAACTGCGCTGGACTCCTCAGAGAGCCGAACTTGCACAGCGGATCCGGGTGCCTGAGCGCATGACCCCTGAACTTGCTCGTTGGCTCGGCTATATGGTCGCAGAAGGTGATATCCGGCCTGATGGTACGGCTCGTTTTACCAGTTCCGAAGACGAACTGCGTGACGATTTTGCCTCTCTGACTGAACAGGTTTTTGGTATTGTTCCTCGGCGGAATCGTCATACCATTCAGCTCAATTCGGTTTCACTGGCTGACTTTGCGCTTTATATTGGGTTCCAGAGCGGAGCATGCAACAAAGAAATTCCCTGGAGTGTGCTCCAATCGTCTCATGCCTGTATGGTGGAATTCCTCTCGGGCTACTTTGCCGGAGACGGAACAGTGACTGCCAAAGGGCGTCTATCATGGACAACTGCCTCCGAAACGCTTGCAAAGCAGCTTCAGGTCGTCTTGCTCAACATGGGTGTGGTGGCTCGCCGAACACGTGTCCAGGCTCGCTCTGCCCAGATGAAAGAGCCCGGTTCTTACTGGGTGGTTGCGGCTGATGGTGTGGATGCTGATATGCTGGCAAAGCAGATGCCATTGCGTCCGCTGCGCAAACAGCTTGCCTATGAGACCCGTACCAATAGTGTGGCTCGCTCAGGGAGAGCTGATCTGATCCCGAATACCGCTGGATACTGGGCTACCATTTCGCAGGAACTTCAGCAGGTCACGATTGCAAAAACGCAGGCCGCTGGTAGCTCTCACGCGGTAGATTATACCGGGGCCCAGCAGATTCTGGGTGAAGATTATAGTAATCTTCATATGCTCCGGACCGGTACAAATAGCTGTACGCGTGATATGGCCCGGAAAATGCTCGGGAAGCTAGACGGATGGGTGGAAACACCTCCCGGATTGAATGCGCTCCTGAACCCATCGCTGTTTTATGATGAGATTGTTGCGCTTGAGGATGGTGAAGCTGAATGTTGGGATTTCCATGTCCCGGGTTCACATACCTTTATCGCGAATGGTATCGTCAATCATAACTGTGATGAGAAGTTCCTGTATGTACTGCTTACTCTGAGTCAGGAGCAGAACATTAAAACCGGGCGCTTCAGTATGATCTACGCGGACGAGGTCGTTGTCAGCCATACCAACGAGCATGAGTATCAGGCATTTGTTGGCAATAAGAAATCAGAGGCATTGCAGGACCGCATTATTCTGGTCAAAGTGCCGTATAACCTGCGTGTCTCCGATGAGGTTAAAATCTACGAAAAGCTTCTCAAGCAAAGCGCTTTGAAGAACGTCCATATCGCACCGTACACGCTCCGTATTGCCAGTATCTTCGCCGTGCTGACCCGCCTTGAGCCTTCCAAGAAAGCCGGGATGAGCCTGATGAAGAAGCTGAAGCTCTATGACGGCGAGGATATGGAGGATTTCAAGCAGAAAGATGTGCGCGAGTTGCAGGAGGAAGCGGTTCGCGAAGGCATGGACGGCATCTCGCCGCGCTATGTGATTAACCGCCTGTCAAATGCGCTGGTCAAACAGAATGTCACCTGTATTAACCCGATCGATGCCCTTCGTGCCTTGCGTGACGGCCTGGATCAGCATACCAGCATCACACGAGAAGAGCGGGAGCGCTACCTGAACTTTATCAATGAGGCACGCAAAGAGTACGACGAGATGGCGAAGAAAGAGGTTCAGCGAGCCTTTGTCTACTCCTATGAGGAGTCGGCACGAACGCTGTTGAACAACTACCTGGATAACGTCGAGGCGTACTGCAACAAGACCAAATTGCGCGATCCGATCACTGATGAAGAGATGGAGCCTGATGAGCACCTGATGCGCTCGATTGAAGAGCAGATTGGCGTCTCGGAAAACGCGAAGCGCTCCTTCCGTGAAGAGATCCTGATCCGCATTTCGTCGCTGGCACGCAAAGGACAAACCTTTGACTATACCAGCCACGAGCGCCTGAAGGAAGCTATCGAGAAAAAGCTGTTTGCTGATTTACGGGATGTCGTCAAGATCACCACATCAACACGCACACCGGATAAAGAGCAGTTGCGCAAGATCAATGAGGTGGTTAACCGCCTGATGACGGAGCACGGCTACTGTCATGTGTGCGCAAATGAGATTCTCCAGTATGTGGGTAGTCTCTTAAATCGATAAGTTGCACGAAGATGTGGGTGCATAGCATCTCTGTGATCGTATACGGTTGTTCTGCCCTGCGTTCCAGTAGCGCAGGGTAGATTTCCTACCGCTCTGATGTCGCCTCGGCATGGGATCTGCTATGCCATCTCATCTCCGTTTCCTTGTTTTTGAGAAGGAGAAAGACGATGTCTGTTTCTCAGCATGATTGGTCTTTGCACCGCAAAGGGCAGGTAGATCAGGAGCGCCATAAAGAGAAGATCCGCGAGGCAGTCAAGAAAAATCTGGGGGAGATTGTCAGCGAGGAAAGCATCATCCTCTCGGACGGCAAGAAAACAGTTCGCATTCCTATTCGCTCCCTTGAAGAATATCGCTTTCGCTTTGATCCTGGCCGCCAGACGCATGCCGGGCAGGGGAACGGAAAGAGTAAGGTTGGCGATGTGGTTGCCCAGGAACCAAAACAGGGCAAGGGGAAAAAGGGCGATGCCGGCAAAGATCCAGGCTATGACTATTATGAGGCGGAAATCTCTATCGAGGAACTGGCACAGCTTATCTTTGAGGATCTGAGTCTCCCGAACCTTGAGGAGAAGCGCCAGCAGGAAATGCAGACCGACGCCGTTCGCTTCACTGATGTGCGTAAAAAAGGCCCGATGCCCAATCTGGATAAAAAACGCACGATCCTGGAAAACATCAAGCGCAATGCCGCAAAAGGCGAGCCACGCTTTAAAGATATTAAAACCGAAGACCTTCGCTTTAAAGTCTGGGAGCCAACCATCCGCTATCAGTCCAACGCGGTCGTGCTGGCGATGATGGACGTTTCGGGCTCAATGGGCGAATTTGAGAAATACATTGCGCGGAGCTTCTACTTCTGGATGGTCCGCTTTTTGCGCACAAAGTATAACAATGTACAGATCGTCTTTATCAGTCACCATACCGAGGCGCGTGAAGTGACGGAAGAGGAGTTTTTCCATAAAGGCGAGAGTGGCGGCACACAGGTTTCCTCGGCGTATGAACTGGCCCTGAAGATCATTCAGGAGCGGTATAACCCGCAGGACTGGAACATTTATCCCTTTCACTTCTCTGATGGGGATAACCTGCCCTGGGATAATGACCGCTGTGTGCAGCTCGTGCAGCGCCTGATGGCGCAGTGCAACATCTTTGGCTATGGTGAGATTCGTGAAGGCCATTATCGTTCTCCCAGTACGCTCATGTCGGCTTATAGCAAGATAAACGACAAGAAGTTTATCGCTGTAACCATTTCTGATAAAAAGGATGTTTACCCCGCTTTGCGTAAGTTCTTTGCTCAACGTGACCCTGTTCCCTCCCGCTAGAGTACTTTTGGCTCTCCGGGAGGCTTCCCGGTAATCGTGTAAGGAGAGTATGCTATGATCGGCTTTGATTCCAATAGCGATCTTGAGCGATTGCGTGATGCGATCGATGCTGCCTGGGAGCAAGCTCACAAATTCGGACTTGATCCGTTCCCTACTCATTTTGAGATGGTTCCTGCCTCGATCATGTATGAGTTTGCATCCTATGGGCTGCCGGGCCGCTTCAGTCACTGGACACACGGGAAGGCATACTATCGTCAGAAGATGCAGTATGACCTCGGTTTGAGCAAGATTTATGAGATGGTGGTAAACACCAATCCCAGTTATGCCTTCTTGATGGAGATGAACAATCTCCTGCAAAATACCTTTGTTGCCGCACACGTGTTCGGCCATACCGACTTCTTCAAGAATAATGTCTACTTTCAGCATACCTCACGGCGCATGATTGATAAGGCCAGTATTCATGCTGAACGGATTGCGAAATATGAGTTCGATCATGGACGCGAAGAGGTCGAACGCTTCCTCGATGCGGCATTAGCGATTCAGGAACATGTTGACTATAACCTGCTCCTGCGCCGTGAAGGGGGGGAGTCAAAGCCGAGCAATGCTGTAATGCGGACTACCGAGTATGATGATCTCTGGAACCTCGATGAGCGGGCCGAACGGGCCGAGGAAGAGCGCAGTATGCGTCCTGGAAAACCGCCCAAGTTCCCTGAGAAGCCCGAGAAAGATATTATGCTCTTCCTGATCAATCATGCACCGTACTTGCAGCCCTGGCAGCGCGATATTCTGGAAATCGTGCGGCAGGAGATGTTGTACTTTGTGCCACAGATGCAGACCAAGATTATGAATGAGGGGTGGGCCTGTCTGGTGGCGGATAGTCTGGTCCAGACAGAGTATGGCCTGATGCGCTATGATGCTCTGCATCGGCTCCTCGCTCGGGGGCAAACGGTGCAGGTCGCGAGCGGTGAGGGCATCTGCGATCGAATCACTGATCGTCATGTGCGTCGCAATGCCCCGGTCATTCGGCTCCATACACGCCGTGGGCTGGTGCTGGAGGGAGCTGAGGAGCATAAGCTGAGTGTTGGCCCCGAGCAGTGGATGTCGCTTCAATCGGTGCGTGTGGGACAGCGTGTTCCTCTGGCAGTGGGAGAAAACATCTGGCCACAGGAAGAGGTGGCTCTGTCGGGAAGCGCACCCCGGCTGGTCGCTCGGCAAGGAGGCACACAGACCGCTGTTCTCGGTCTGCCGACAACGGTTACTGCCGGGTTTGCCGAGTTTCTGGGCTATCTCTGCTATGGCGGCAGGGTGGATCCGCTAACGGGGCGGGTCTGCTTTACCTGTCAGGATGAAGCAGTTGCCAGACGCTATGTGGAACTGGTGACCGCGCTGTTCTCGGTTGATCCGGAGACCATTCATTTCACAGGACCGGAGACCAATCGCTGGTATAGTGTCTTCCGCTCGCCTGAGGCGCTGGAACTGGTACACTCGCTTGAGATGCAGAACGGGGTACCCGAGGTCATTCTGCGTTCTCCCCGGCTGGTAGTCAATGCGTTCCTGAAAGCCTGCTTCGCGCTGACCGGGCAGATTTCTGAGGGGCTTGTATTGACAGCACCCTCGGAGCAGGCAGCGCGCACGCTTCAGTGCATCCTGCTCAACTATGGAGTGCTCTCGTGGCGTGATGGGGCGATACTGCGCATAACCGGTAGCTCAGCTCGCGTGTTCGCGGAGGCAATCGGGCTAACGCACGTGCAGGAGGTTCAAACCTATCTGCGCAATGCGCCCGATGAAGCTCCATTTGATGAGGTAGTGCGTATCGAGCGAACCGTGGCAGATGTCTATGATATCACGGTGCAGCGGTCGCATCGCTACATTGCAAATGGTATGTTGCACCATAATAGTTTCTGGCATGCGCGCATTATGCGGGCGTTGGGTGAGCAAAACGTGATTTCTGATGCGGAGACGATCGAGTTTGCTCAGTTGCATTCTTCGGTGCTGTCACCCTCACGAACGTCGCTGAATCCCTATTATATTGGCTTTAAGATCCTCGAAGATATTGAACGGCGTTGGGATAATCCAACCCGCGAGGAGCGGGAACGTCTGGGTCGCCAGCCCGGCAAGGGGCGTGAGAAGCTCTTCGAGGTGCGTGAACTGGATAATGATGTCTCGTTCTTGCGCAATTACCTGACCGAGGATCTGGTCAAGGATCTGGACCTCTACCTCTACAAGAAAGAGGGCGATGAGTGGGTGATTGTTGAAAAGGACTGGCGCAAGGTTCGCGATACCATCGTTTCCAATATGACGAACTTCGGGTATCCCTACATTGTGGTCGATGATGGGGACTATCGAGGGAACCGCGAGCTCTACCTGAAGCATATGCATGAGGGACAGGATCTCGATATGCCGTACGCGGAGAAGACCTTGCAGCATATCTATCATCTGTGGGGCCGTCCTGTGCACCTGGAGACGGTGTTCGATGGCAAGCGTATCCTGTTGTCCTATGATGGCGAGAGAAACAGTAAAAGTACTTTGGAGAAATAGAGGTCTGAGAGGCGCAGCAACAGGGGCTGCGCCTCTTTTTGTCTCGCTGTTAAGCTGTGGTCAGCCCCTGTCGGCTGAGAAAGTCGCATTGATCATTGAGCACCTGTGAGAAAAGTGGCTCGTGATAGATGTCAATATGGTCGCCCGGGTAGGTGCGGACTTCGGCGGCAGGAATACGGCGTGCGGTCTTTATCGCGGCCTGTGGCGAGGTAATGCGATCCTGTTCACAAATACAGAGAAGCACCGGACAGCGGATATGCTGCGCCTGCTGAATCGGACGGTAAAACGGCAGGGTCAGATTGATACGGGCTGCGATATGATTGGGATAGCGATAACCTGCCGGTAGCATCTCCTGATAGCGCTCGAATGCACCCGGGGTTGCCAGCATGGCCAGATCGTCCACCTTGCCAACTGTGGTGATATAGTGCGGTTCCCGACCCAGAAAGTGGTGACCATAATCGCGAAGAGCTGCCACGAGCAACTGAAGCGAGCGAAGCGGACTGTACATGGTGAGGGTTGTCAGACCGTCGGTGAATGGAATCTGGCTGATGACGGCGGCAATGCGCGAGTCCTCCGCGGCGATGCGCAGGACATGTCCCCCTGAAAACGAGGTTCCCCATAAAATAATGCGTTCTGGATCAAGCGCCAGGTTGCTGCGTGCGTAGCGAATGGCGGCTCTCCAATCGGCCAGTTGCCCCTTGATGTCGACAATCTGGCGAGGGGAGCCTGCGCTTTCCCCGAACCCACGATAGTCGAAGACCAGCGCAGCCAGACCAAGCGTGGCAAAACGTGTTGCATAGGCATCAAGGCGCATATCACTGGTCGCTCCAAGCCCATGCCCGAGAATCACGCAGGGAAGCGGTTGTGTGTGGTTGGGGAGATACAGCCGTGCGGCACAGCGATCCCCCCGGGACAAAAAGTCGACGTTCTGATACTCCATGCTATCTCCTTTTGCCGACTGAGCGACTCTCTTTGTTGTCTATCATGTTGTCTATTGCTCGAAATGTTTCAGAAAGCCCCGAGCTTATACCCGGGAATAAAAGGAGCATATGCGATCTCTGAGGAGAGAACGCGAGTACCGCTTGATAGAGGATCCTATCCATGCTTTGCTTCTTTTCATGTACAGGTACCCCTCGTTAAACGCTTCTGGACAGGTGCCGCTATGGGGCATCACCCCGTGACGGCTTGTATGCATGCTGACTTGAGCGTTGCGCTGCTCCGGGAAGGAACCTCGATCCTCTATCGGATGTTTACCAGTAGCGCTCTTCTTTCCAGGGATCGCCACTGTTATGATAGCCTCTGGTTTCCCAGAAGCCGGGCTTATCGTGCTCCATAAATTCAAATCCGTCTAACCATTTTGCGCTTTTATAGCCGTAGAGTTTGGGTACAATTAGCCGGACCGGGCCCCCATGTTCAGGCGTCAGAGGCTTGCCATCATGTTTCAGCGCGATCAAAACGTCGTCGTCATCAAGGGCTGTGAGCGGTATATTGGTGGTATATCCTGTCCAGCAGTGGGCCATGACATACTGTGCCTCAGGCAGGGGACGTACACGTTGGAGGATCTCGCGGATATGAATCCCTTCCCAGGTGTTATTGTAGCGGCTCCATAAGGTAACGCAATGGAAATCGGCGGTAACCGTTGTATGGGGCAGTTGCAGGAACTCTTCCCATGTCAGTTCGAGCGGATTTTCAACCAGACCTGAAACTCGAAAGCGCCAGTCAGAAGGTAGGCTGGAAGGCGTGCTCTCGAAGGTTAGGACTGGCCATTTACGTGTCAAGTGCTGACCGGGAGGAAGGCGATCTCTTCCATCGGGGCGTTTCTCGATTGGTGTTGACTTCTTTCCCAAGAACCATTTCATGATGATGTGAAACTCCTTCACGCTTCTTGTGGCGGCAGTGCTGTTTCTATGCCGGAGCATGATGCTATGATACCAGTTCTTGCTGTGATATGGGAGGCATAGAACAGCTCTTCTCTTGAACTCCGTCTTTTGTCCTGTAAAGATTGGAATAAAAGTACCTGCCACCTTCACCAGGGATCAGAAAAAAGAAAGCGCGTGGGTGTGCAACACTGATGTGATGCATAGACCCCGGACACAGGCGGTCAGTTTTCTGGTATTTCGATCTCTATACCCTGTATCGTTTTGGAAAGCTGCGGCCATAAAGCGGGCAGGAGATGGGGTTTCCTCTCCTGCTCTAAAAGCATGGGTAATCCTGTTTCTGGAAGCAGTGTAGCATGGTGCTGGAATTCCAGCAGAACTATCTGGCTGACTGAGAAGATTAGCCTAGTACTTACGGTCAGGCCGGAAGCGGTTGCGCATTGGCAGCCCGTTCTGATAGCGATGAATATTATCGGTGAAGAGCGAGGCAAGGCGCTCCCCATAGCGATCGGTTGAGCCTGCAATATGTGGCGTCAGGATGACGTTTGGCAGATCAAACAATGGATTCTCTTTCTCTGGCGGCTCCTGTGCAGTGACATCAAGCCCTGCTCCCGCAATCCAGCCCTCTTTGAGCGCGCGAATCAGGGCTGCTTCGTCAATGACCTTGCCACGAGCGATATTGACCAGGTAGGCATGAGGACGCATGGCGCGGAGCTCCTGCTCACCGATCATTCCTTCTGTGCGGGGGGTCAGTGGGACCGAGAGCACAACGTAATCGCTGAGGCTGAGCAGCTCATGAAGCTGATCACCAGTATAGAGCTCGTCGACGTCGGGATCTTCTGTTCCCGGTTGCGCAGAATGACGTAGCGCGATCACATGCATGCCGAAAGCTCGCCCGAGCTGAGCGATACGGCGACCAATACTTCCCAGACCGATAATACCAAGCGTGCTGTCCGCCAGCTCAGGTGTGCCACCTTGCTGCCCACGGAAGAGCTTGTTCGCCTCTGCGTAGGGCGGCCAGCGATGTTCTCGCTGCATTATGACAAGAGAAGGCCACGAGCGGTTGAACATCAACATACTTCCGAACACATATTCGGCGATACATTGTGCGTGAATGCCTGCGGCTGTGGTGATGATGACGTTGCTGTCCGGGGCCGCGAGGGGGCTTTTGAGAAGCCAATCAACACCAGCCGACGGCGTCTGAAGCCAGCGAAGGCGAGGGGCTAGTTCGCGCCCGTTAGCGGGCATAAAGCCGCAGGCAATTTCAGCATCTTTCAGGGCTTGCAAATAGTCGTTGTTATCGGCAAAGCAATGAATATCAATACCTGTTGCTTTGCGGATGCGCTCCTGTTGGGCAGGGGTGAATTGAAACGCGCTGACGATTGCGGGATGATGTGTCATAGGGCGATATGGTCTCCTTCTGTCATGCTGGTTTGCCCGGGAGCATCCCCGGGCTTTTTGTGTCTTTGTATTATACCGTATCTTGCCCTTATGCTCCGTTGCTTTCTGTGAAGCTATTCAGCATTGAATGTGAAGCCAAGACGTTCGAGGAGAGCGCGTGCCTGTCGGGCCTGATATTTGATAGGCATCTGTGCTGCCGGGCTGTGTGAGTCGGAGCCTGCACTGACAAGAAGCTGATGCTTTTCAGCGTAGCGCAGGAAGAACGCGGTATCTTCTGGGGAATGCGCAGGGTAGAATGCTTCCAGCCCGTCAAAAGGGGCAATGGCGCGAAGCTCGTCAAGCGCCTCCTCGGTAAAGTAGAAGGATGCACCACCACGTCCCGGGTGTGCAAGCAGGCAAACTCCGCCACTCTGATGCACCGTTTCAATCACCTGTTCAACCGGCACTGTGCTCCAGACGCAGTTCAGTTCGTCGAGAAGCCGTCTCCCTTCCGCTTTATCGGCGACGTAGCCGTGCTTGATGAGAAGCAATCCGAGATCAGTTGGCAGGCGCACCTCTCCGCCACGCTTTGCCAGAAGCTCCTGTTCCTGGGGGAAGCGATAGCCGCGTTCGAGCAGTGTCATATAGGCCTGGCGCGTCCTCATATAGAGGGGACGGAGTAGGCTATCACTCAGCTCGCGCAGAGCAGGATTATGCGGGTCAAAGCCGAAGCAGAGCACATCTGTCGAAATACCTTTCCATTCACCACTGAACTCGGCGGCTGTCAGGATATGAAGGTTTCGCTGTGCGCCCAGGTATTGAACCTGCTCGATTGTATCCACACGGTCATGATCGGTAATCGCTGCAATGGCAAAGCCTTCCTGTACCAGATAATCAATCAGTTCTTCGGGGTGCCACCAGCCATCACTATGGATAGTATGGAGTTGGAAATCAATAGGGGCATCAGGGGAGATGGTTGATGCTACTGTCACCTGCTATCCTTTCTTACACTTGTAGGCACAACAAAATAAATTGCCCTTATCATACCATTGCTGTAAAGCAGAGGATAGTTTATGGCTGTGTGAGCACATGAAATCCCCAATCAAGGAGCCGCCGGGCATCTTGATCACGGCGTTCTCCGGCGCTTGCCTGTAATATCGCCCCGATTAGATGATGTTTACCACTGGTTGCCGAGAATACAAGACAGTAACCTGCGTCGGTGGAATGGCCGGTTTTAATCCCTGTGGCTCCCGGATAGCTGCTTAAAAGAGAATTGGTCGTTTCCCAGGTGTAAGCTTGGTGAAGGGCCGTTTCGTGGATCTGATAGCGCTGTAACTGTACGATCTGGGCGAAGAGCGGGTTGGTTTGTGCATGGCGAGCGAGTCGGACCAGGTCTTCGGCGGTCGAGTAGTGCTGTTCCCCGGCGGCGCTCATTACCAGTGCGGGATGAATTATAGCCCCCGGTGTTAGATAGTGTGTTTTTTTGAGCCCGAGGCGCTGGGCGTACTGGTTCATCAGGCGTACAAATGCGGGGAGGGTGCCGCCAACCGCTTCCCCAATAATCAAGGCGACCTCATCCCCTGAGGCCAGCATCAAGGCATAGAGGAGTTCTTTGAGGGAGAGTTGATCACCGGCACGAAGGCCGATGGTGTAGCCTCCACAACGCTGCACTCGATCAGTCGTCTCCTGTGGGATCGTGATGCATTGCTCTAAATCGCCATGTTCCAGTGCGACCAGTGTGGTCATGATCTTGGTTGTGCTGGCAATTGGGAGCGGTTCCTGTGCGTTCTGATTGACAAGGACGCTACCGGTATTGGCTTCCATCAAATAGATGGCGGCTGCATCTACAGAGAACGGCAGCGAGCGGGGCTCAGGCAGCGAATAGTGTGGTGGCTCATCGGTGCGGGCAAAGTGCAGAAAGGCGTATCGTTCCTGCATGGGGATGGCAAAGTAGTCGGCCAGAAGCTCCGCAAGCTGTGTCGAAGGGCGGCGCTCTCCTGCCTCTATTTTTCGTATAGTAATGGATGCACAATGAATACGTCTGGCAAGTTCAGTCTGAGTCAACCTGTATTTCTTCCGTTGCTCTTTGAGCCAGGCGCTAAATGCTATAGATAGGCGTTGATTCACGGTCTGCTACCCTGTGTTTTTCTCTAGAGATAGTACTGTTTCAATATTACGTTGTTTGTGGCGTAAAGAAAAGGGACATTTGCCCTATTGGAAGAGGCGGAAAGAGTGGTGAATGCGGCATCGATTGCAAAATAGTGGGAGTCCGTGTATGGATCGGCTTGTGATGG
>Ga0164243_10002777_pt1 | contig 28524 bp, 31 predicted proteins | sample OricompcompostOP_FD_108781 | JGI IMG/M metagenome (GOLD analysis project Ga0164243, IMG submission 108781) | Organic Plus compost microbial communities from Emeryville, California, USA - Original compost - Organic plus compost (OP) | ecosystem: Engineered > Solid waste > Mixed feedstock >... | reverse complement strand
GACCTCGGCATTCGCCTGCACCTCTCCGAGGTCAAGGGACCGGTGATGGACAAGCTGGCTGGTACAGACTTCCTTGAACACCTCTCCGGGGAGGTCCATCTCAGCCAACACGGCGCCATTCGTTCGATCCTGGCCCAACGAGACCCCGCCCCCTCCGGGAGCGAAGACGGACAGGATCGGGTGCTGGAAATAACGACACGGCAATAGGAGAACCGGACGATGGCCCACGTAGTCTGCACCAAATGCAACGCAACCAACCGCCTCGCTGAGGGGCAGGCCGCCGACCAGGGAAAATGCGGCAAGTGTGGTGCTGCGCTGTTCGACGGTCATCCCGCCGATCTTGCAGCGCCCATGCTCGAAAAGCAGATTGCTAAGTCAGACATTCCTGTCCTTGTCGATGTGTGGGCACCCTGGTGCGGCCCATGCCGCATCATGGGCCCACAGTTTGAGGCGGCAGCGCGCGAAGCTGAGCCGGCAATGCGCTTCGTCAAACTCAATTCGGATGAAAACCAGGATCTGGCGGGGCGCCTCGGCATTCGCGGCATTCCGACCATGATCCTCTTCCGCTCCGGCAAGGAAATCGCCCGCGTCTCCGGAGCCATGTCGAGCACCGATATTCTCAATTGGGCGCGCAACGCCGCACGGTGAGGGAGTCGATGCCGAAAACCGATATTGGGCGAGCTGTTTAGCCGATTCGGCGTCAGATATTGTCGCAGGAACCTGGCGATCATTGCAAAAGGAGTAAGATGGTGAGCCGTCTCTCGCATTCCGAAGTTCACATGGTGCATCGAATTGGCTGGCTGCGCGCCGCTGTCCTTGGGGCGAACGACGGACTGGTATCCACCGCCAGTCTCGTTGTTGGCGTCGCCGCAGCTGGGTCCGGTCGCCCCGAAATCCTGATCGCAGGTCTTGCCGGCCTGGCCGCAGGCGCAATGTCTATGGCGGCCGGCGAATATGTTTCCGTGAGTTCGCAGACGGACGCGGAACAGGCCGATCTCGCCCGGGAACGGGCGGAGCTTGAGACCGTGCCGGAAAGCGAACTGGAAGAGCTGACCCAGATCTATGTCAGTCGGGGGCTCGATGAGGATCTGGCCCGCAAGGTCGCCATCCAGCTGACCGAAAAGGATGCCCTGGGAGCCCACGCGCGCGACGAATTGGGCATTTCGGAAACCGTTACAGCCCATCCCGTCCAGGCCGCACTCGTCTCCGCACTGACCTTCGCGGTGGGTGCCATAATCCCGCTGATCGTCGTCTGGCTGGCTCCGGCGACGCAGATCACTATAAGCGTAGCAGCCAGCGCCATCGTCGCCCTCGTGATCCTGGGTGCAATGGGTGCATCTGCCGGCGGAGCGGCAATGACCAAGGGCGCCATCCGCGTGACCTTCTGGGGCGCCCTGGCCATGGCCGTCACCGCCGGGGTCGGCATGATTTTCGGGGTCACTGCCGCCTAGTGAGGCAAAGTTCGATATCTCGAACGAATGTGTTCCCAAGAAATATTGAGAAAGGTATCGAATTAGCCCACCCGCTGCGGCAGACAGAAAAGCTGAGAGGTCAACTGGCCGTGGCGTCCAGCTTCTCGGTTTGAGGATGATGGTGTCCTCCCGAAGCCGTACAGGGCGCTGAGGGTGTCACCGCCGGGCTGCAGAACAGAGAAAGTTCGACCTCAAACCCAGCTTGGGGCCGGTTCTGCATCGTGAGGCTACCGCCGAGTTTTGCCATTGCCGCCTCGACGATGGACAATCCGAGCCCACTCCCGCGTTCTGCACCATTCTTGCCACGGTAGAAACGCGTGGTTGCATTGGACAGTTCATCAGCTGACATGCCCGGGCCTTCGTCAACGACGGCTGCGTACATCTTACCTTCTTTTGCACCCAGTTTGACGGTCACCTTCTGACCGGGCGATGAAACAAGAATGGCGTTCTCTATCACGTTTCGCAGCGCCAGACGGAGCAGCTCGCTGTTGGTTGAGATAGGGGGGTCGGGCTGTTCGATATCGAGATCGACCACCACCCCCCTGTGTGTCTGCAGAGGCAGAAGATCCTCAGTCACCTCCCGCGCCACATTGGACAATGGGAAAGTCGAAACCGGCACCTCTGTCTCCGGTATATCGATGCGCGCCAGATCGAGCAGCTGTCGGACCAGGTGGTCGGTGCGATCGACGCCACGCAAGATTTGCGACAGAGCCTTCTCACGAATTTGCTCGTTCTTGCTGGCCAGGGCGATTTGCGCCTGGGTTTTGACGCCGGCGAGCGGTGTCTTCAGCTCGTGAGCCGCGTAGGCAGTAAAGGAGCGCTCGTGAGTGCGCGCGCGCTCTACGCGTTCGAGCAGTGCGTTCAGAGCGGTTACGGGCGGCACAAGTTCGGTGGGTACGCCAGCTGCGTGCAGAGGTTGCAGGTTCGAAGCGTCCCGACCGGACAAGGCGTCTGCCATCTTTTTAAGGGGCTTGAGGCCTCTGGAAACAGACCACCAGATTAGGCCACCGATCACCGGCATGATGAGCAAAAGCGGGAGCAAGAGCCCTTTGATGACGTCTGCGATCAGATTGTTGCGGAAGTCGACCTTGTCCCCAACAGTGACGCGAATACCTGCGTCGTGGTTGATCAGGGTATATGAGCGCCAAAGTTCGCCATCGATTTCTCTCTCGACGAAGCCTTCGGTGCTGCCTGCCAAGGATTCTGGTGGTGCGTTGTCAGAACTAGATACAAGGTCGCCTTCAAGCGTCCAGATTTGGCATGTGAGCTGTCGAGAATAGCCCTCACCCTCCTGGAAAATCGACGACCGATTGCTTGACGCTGCGAAGGTTGTCGGGCGCTCCCCCATCATGGAGCTGACCATGCGCGCCGATTCCATCAAGCGGGAGTCGAGGACCTTTTCTATCTGGGCTTGCGTGCTGTGGTAGCTCCAAAGAACACCAGCGATCCATACCGCACCTACGGCGGCGATCAGGGCAACGATGAGGCGGGCACGGATAGAGTTCATTGCAGGGCCTTTGTTGCGAGCCGATACCCTACACCACGCACGGTTTCGATGCTTTCTCTCCCCAACTTGTGTCGCAAATGGTGGATGTGCACTTCGACTGCGTTGCTTTCCACCTCCTCCTGCCAGCCGTAAAGAGCATCCTCAATCGCACTTTTCTCGACGATGCCCCCCGCGCGTGACATGAGGAGGCGAAGCACCCCAAACTCCCGGCGGGTTAGCTCGACATCGATGTTGGACTTGCGCACGCGCATCCTCGCGGGGTCGAGCGCAAGGTCACCCCAGACAATTTCACTTGAACCACGCCCCTCGGCACGCCGGATTATAGCTCTAAGTCTTGCTGCGAGCTCGTCGAGGTCAAATGGCTTGCCGACATAATCATCGGCACCAGCATCGAGACCTGCAATCCGTTGTTCCACCTGATCTCGTGCGGTCAGCAAAAGTACTGGCTTGGTTTGTTCGCTTTTCCGCCACTCCCGCAGGAGGTCCAGGCCGGAGCCGTCCGGTAGCATCAGATCAAGCACAATGGCATCGTAGGGCGTCGTGCTGGAAGCGGCTCTTCCATCCTCGACCGTCGAGACGGCGTCAGTGGTAAAGCCCGCCAGTTCCAAACCTACTGAAATGCCGTCTCGAAGAATGCTGTCGTCTTCTACGATCAAGATTCGCATGCGATCCCTTCCTTACAACGGCCAGTCTGCATTCCCGCCTTAAGGCTGACTTAAGGAGGCATTGCGACCAGCGGGGCTCCTATTGAATGGGAGGTCCGCGTGACACGTCTTCTAGCAGCTGTATTTGCGCTTTTCTTAGCCATCGTGGCAGGAGCGGCAGCGGAACCGCCCTTGCAGCCTGATGAAGCATTCCGTCTTACCGTGGAACGGTCATCAGACGGAGAGCTGCAGCTAAGCTGGGAGATTGTTGAGGGCTATTATCTCTACGAAGAGCGGTTCGCCTTATTCGACGCTGAAGGGGATGTTCCTTTCCGAGCGAGCAAACCCACGGTGCACGATGATCCCTACTTCGGCGAAACCGGTATTTTCTATGACCGCGCGACCCTGACCGTGCAAGAGGAAGTCACCGGCGTCCTCACCGCTAACTATCAAGGCTGTCAGGAGGGGGGCATCTGCTACATGCCCCTCACCGTTCAGGTGGACCCCAAAACTCTAGCAGTTCTGTCAGACGATACGTCGGCAGGCGCGCTTTCGAGTTCTCTTTGGTCAATCCCGGAAAAGCAGACTGTAACCGATGCCGCTCAGAATGAGACGCTGCCAACCGAAACAGTTGCGACTGACAACATTACGGACGTGCAGCAGCCGGTCGGCCTGGTGGAGGAACTCGTCCAAACCGGCGGACCGTTTTGGATGCTTGCAGGCTTCCTGCTGTTTGGGCTGCTGCTGTCCCTGACGCCCTGCGTGTTCCCGATGTACCCAGTGGTGGCAGGGGCGCTCTCTCGCGAGGGACAGACGCTGACAGCCGCGCGCGGCTTTGGGTTGTCTATGACCTACGTAGTCTTCCTTGCCCTGGCCTTCGGGCTTGTTGGCGCGATTGCTGGCTGGACCGGTCAGAACATGCAGATGGCTCTTCAGTCACCGATCACGATCAGTGCCACGGCCGTCATCTTCGTGGTGCTGGCGCTGTCGATGTTCGGCCTGTTTGAATTGAGCCTGCCCTCCGCTTGGACTACCCGGATCACAATGGCCACCACGGGATCGTCAGCCTCCTATAGGTCGATGGCAGTGCTGGGCTTCTCGTCGACTTTGATCATTGGCCCCTGTGTAACTGCGCCGCTCGCCGGGGCGCTCATCTACATCGCTCAGACCGGAGACTGGGTGCTAGGCGCGATGGCTCTGTTCGCCCTAGGCATTGGTAAGGGCATCCCCCTGATCCTGCTTTCGACCCTAGGGGCAGGCTATCTGCCAAAGGCGGGCGCCTGGATGGAGAATGCCAAAGTCATCTTTGGTTTCTTGTTTCTCGCCACTGCAATTCTTGTCGCCACACCGCTTATGCCGATGGGGCTTGATCTCGCGCTTTGGGCGGCGTTGCTGATCCTTTTCAGTGTCTACCTGTTCTCAATCGTCAAGCCGAGCGGGCGACAAAGCGTGCAACTCGTAACCCGTGCGACCAGTCTAGGCGCTGGCCTCTATGCGATAATGCTTGCTGTTGGCGCCGCTTCGGGTGGCATAGACCCGCTTCAACCATTGGCGCATCTTACGGCGAGGGGCACTGCTGTTCCTGCCGAGCCCCTGGTGTTCTCAGAAGTTGAGGATAGCAAGGCGCTGGAAGATGCCCTGGCTCGTTCAACCCAGGCTGCACGGCCTAAACTCGTTTATTTCACTGCGGACTGGTGCATATCCTGCCGTGTCATCGAGCGTTCGGTTTTCGCCGATCCTGCGGCGCAAGGAATGCTCGCCGAGTTTGATCTGATCAAGATCGATCTCTCTCGGCCGGATGCCAACCAGATGTCTCTGATGGAGCGGCTCGCCGTCATCGGCCCACCGTCGATGCTCTTTTTCAACAAGCATGAAAGCAATCAGCCACAGGCTCGGCTGATCGGGGAAATCGATGCGACTTCCCTCCGGCAAACCGCTCTCTCAATCCTCAACTGATCCACAAAGTTTGGAATACAAAATGGTCACAAAACCCATGGTAGCGGGCCGACGCCTGTCTCGTGCCGCCGTGATACTCTTAACAGCGACTGCCCTGGCAGCTTGCAACACGACGGGCACAGACCCTGCGAGACGCAATGTGCCCCAGTCAACGCCTGCCGTCGATCCAATGTATGTACAGATGTATGCGGCAATCGACGACGGGGAGTACCAGATCCCGGCCGTTGATGTTTCCAAAATCGACCCGAAATATCTTCGGCAGGTGGTAGACTACACCTCTCCCTATCCGGTTGGGACCATCATCGTAGATCCCTATAGTCGCTTCCTCTACCTGACGCTCGAGGACGGCAAGGCGATGCGTTACGGGATCGGGGTCGCCAAGGCAGGCCTCGAGTTTGAGGGCGAAGCGGATCTGGCACGCAAGGCGAGTTGGCCGGGCTGGACGCCGACCCAGAATATGATCCAGCGCGAGCCTGAAAGATATGAGCCCTATGCGGGCGGTATGGAAGGTGGGCTGGAAAACCCATTGGGAGCTAGGGCGCTTTACCTCTACCAGAATGGGCAAGACACTCTGTATCGCATCCATGGCACGACTGAGCCGTGGAGCATTGGGCAGGCCGTATCGTCAGGCTGTGTCCGTCTGTTCAATCAAGACATCATCGATCTGCACAGCAGAGTGCAGCCGGGAACGCGGATTATCGTGCTTGGTCCGGATGGGAAGGATTCCGGCGAGACAGGAACCCAGATTGCAGGCATCGAGGGGGTATGATGAGAAGGCGGAACTTCCTGGCGGCTGCCGCAGCAGCATCAATAACACTTGGCAGCAAGGGGATCTCACAGGCTCAAACAGGGCTAACGGTTGATATGGTCCACTTCGACCCGGTAAACCCCGTTCTCGGCAATCCGAACGGTGATGTGACCATGGTCGAGTTCTTCGACTACCAGTGCCCCTATTGCAAGAAAGGGCATCCAGACGTCATGCGGGCGGTCGAAGAAGATGGCAATGTGCGCTTGCTCATGCGCGACTGGCCAATATTTGGCGAGGCGTCAGTATACGCCGCGCGCATTGTTTTGTCTGCCGGTAGCACCGGTTACGGAAGCGCACTGGAGGCGCTCTTCCGCACGGAAGGCGCCCTCACGATCGCGCAGACTAATTCTTTGCTGGCGGAGGCTGGCTTTAACGTGCCAGCCTTGGAAGCGGCCTACCGCAAAAACGCCGATACCATAGATGGCTTGTTGGGACGCAACATGGGCATAGCCGATGCATTCGGCTTTAGCGGTACGCCCTCTTTTGTCATCGGTACGCAGCTGTTTTTTGGATACCTGGATCGACCGGCGATTGACAAAGCCATTAAAGCGGCGAGAGGCGCGTAACCGGAGCGGATAGCGGGTCTTTGGTTTGCCGCCGCGGCCCTGGCCGCTGGCGGCTTTTTACGCACTGAGGCGAGGCGCGACAGTCATTGGCCGCCCAGTTCCGCTATGCCAGCCAGCAGGGCTTCGCGAGAAATCTCCCCCATATGCAGGGACCGCAATGTTCCGTCGCTGCCGATGAACAAGGTTACCGGCATGCCCATGACCTCATAGTGCCGAGCAAATTCCCCGAGGGGGTCAAGAATAATTTTGTCGATGTCGAGCCCCACACTTGTCAAATACCTATCGATCGTCGCTGCGTTTTCGCCCTGATTGACGAAGACGATGTCCACGTCCTGAACGGTGGCGGCAACCTCCGTCATCATCGGCATTTCGCGCCTGCAGGGCGGACACCACGTGGCCCAAAGATTCAGCACGGTCGGCTTGCCCGTGAGCGCTTGCGGATCGAAAGGGGTGTTTGCCAAAGTTCTGAACGTGTCGCCGCTGGGCAAGGGTAGCGCGGGCGCGCCCCCGGTCAGTGCCAGCATGCTCAACGCGACATACCCTGCCGCAGCACTTGGCAGGGCGGACCACAGGGCAAGCTTGAGTTGTCGTCTGAAGGTCCAGAGAGTGTAGATGACTGCCATGGCAATGCCGGCAGCGATCATGAAGCCACCCTGCCAGATGTAGAGGACGCGGATAGGCTCTTGTGCAAAGCTTGATATGTGCTCAAGCACATGCCCGAGACGTGCACCGATCACAAAAGTGGCAGCCGCTCCCCAGGACCAGGACGAGAAGCGGTTGTTGACTTTGCGGCCGAGCACTTCACCGCCAATGAGGAACACCGCTATCGCCAGGATGGCGGCGAACCGATCGGGGGCGAACACCAGAGGGCCAATGGCTACGAAGTTCATTTAAGTGGGCCTCCCGTCGAAGAAGGTAGGCCCACAGGGCAACAAAGTAAGCGATCGTGCCATCAAAGCGGTCCAAAAAGCTCTGCCATCACGGCAGAGCTGGGCATGCCATGGGAGATAATGAGAGAGCCATCTGCCCTTCGACCGACTACGGCGGGTGTGCCTCCGAACCCCAAGTCGCTCATCAACGTCATGTTCGCATTTAACGTCGCCAACGCGGCATCCGAAATGTCTGCAACAGCTTTAATGCCACCGCTGTCCCGGTTCGTCTCGTTGTAAGCCAACGCGGCTGCCGGGTCGGTCGATTCCAGGATTGCGGCCGCCTTTCCCGCCGAGTCCGGACGAATTATCCCAACCATGACATGGCGGAGCTGAACTGATCCCGATTCCACCCATGGACGCGATGCGAGCCACAACTGATGGCAGAAGGGACAATTGGCATCGGTAAATGTATAGACGATCCGGTCAGCATCGACGCTGCCCTCAGCGATCCATTCGGCATTCTCAAGAGCGTCCCAGGTGCTCTGTTCGATTGGCGCGGTTACGACTTTTCGCAATTCCGCTTCAGCGGCTGTAAAGCCGTTCGCGTCAACCAGAGTGCCCACGATCGCGTAGTTCGGGTCGGGCAGCACATAGATCGCTACCGGGTCGCTCCCGGCACTGGCACCATAGGCCCGGAGGCCGCCCGGAACATCCATTTCACCGTGGATTGTCAGACCCTGTGCCTCCAGTGCTGCGACGGCTGGGGATGTCACCACAGCTTCAATCTGTGCATTGGCGCCATTGCACCCGGCTAATGTGATCGCTGCTGCTGCGACCAGGGGAAATTTCCACATTGGAGTACAACCTCTTGTTTAGTGAGGTTGTCGGTTGGATCTGCAAGCTTAAGGCAGCATTAAGGGTAAGGTCGCCCACGAAAGGCCATGGCCGCCTCCTTTCATGGCTCGACCGCAAGCAAACCTTCTGTTGTCGACGCATCCCAGCATCGCGGCCATGCCAGTCTACAGGGGCATCGTCGACCGCGTGCGTGAGATCGCAAGCTTCCTTGACCAGGATTGCTGCGGTGCTCGCCCGGAACTGTGCAACTGTTCGGCCGCCATAGGCAATGCCCAGGCGCTTCTCGTCCTGACCGACCAGACGATCCAGCACGGCGGCCAAAGTGCTTTCGACTTCGACATAGGGCCGAGTTGCGCAGGCGTTCATGTTGGGTTAGTAATCATTTCAACGATTATTGAGATATTGAAATGAAACTCAACGAACAGCAAGCCCTCGATGCATTTGGTGCCCTGTCGCAACAGACCCGCCTCCAGATGGTCAAGGCGCTTGTTGTCGCCGGTCCTGATGGACTGGCTGCCGGTGCCGTTGGTGCGCAGGTCGGCGCCTCGTCATCGAGTGCCAGCTTCCATCTCTCAAATCTAGAACGTGCTGGCCTCGTCCAGTCGCACCGCGAAGCCCGGTCGATCATCTACAGCGCCAATTACGATGCGCTCGCCGGTCTGGTCGATTTCCTCATGATGGACTGCTGCCAAGGCCGCCCCGAGGTCTGTGCGCCCGTCGCCAGGGAGCCTGCCTGTGCCTGCTGACCAGTTCCGGCGTCTGGGCGCCGAAGCGCTGGGAACCGGCCTGCTGGTCGCAACCGTCGTCGGTTCCGGCATCATGGCCGAGCGTTTGACCAGCGACACCGCCCTCGCCCTTCTCGGCAATACCATCCCGACCGGCGCCATCCTCTTCGTGCTCATCACCGCATTGGGGCCCGTTTCGGGCGCCCATTTTAATCCAGCCGTCTCCATGGCCATGGCGATGCAAAGAGCATTGTCCTGGCGCCTTGCCGGCCTCTACGCGCTGGCCCAGATCGTGGGTGGGGTATGCGGCACGGCAGCCGCGCACCTGATGTTCGATGTCCCCATGCTTGTCATTGGCGATCAAGTTCGTAGTGGGCCATCGCAATGGTTCAGCGAAGGCCTGGCCACCTTCGGCCTGGTGGTCACCATTGTCATGGGCATCCGGCATCGACCCGCTGCCGTCGCTGCCATGGTCGCCGCCTATATTGTCGCCGCGTATTGGTTCACCGCCTCGACATCCTTCGCCAATCCTGCCGTGACCATCGCCCGCGCCCTGACCGACACCTTTTCGGGCATTCGGCCTATCGACGCCCCTGCCTTTATTGTCGCGCAGCTTGCCGGCGCCATCCTCGCCCTCGGCCTTTGCCGGTGGTTCACCCCCAACGAACAGGCCGCATGACCATGACCACGATCTACCACAACCCCGAATGCGGCACGTCCCGCAACACCTTGGCCATGATCCGGCAATCGGGAGTCGAACCGACCGTCATTGAATATCTTAAGACGCCGCCTGACCGCGCTACCATCACAAAGCTGGTCGCCGATGCCGGCCTGACCCTGCGGCAAGCACTACGCCAGAAGGATACCCCTTTTGAAAGTCTTGGTCTGGGCGATCCCTCCAAGTCAGATGCCGAGCTGCTGGATGCCATCGAAGCTCATCCAATTCTGCTCAACCGCCCATTCGTGGTGACGCCAATCGGCACGCGCCTCTGCCGTCCATCCGAATTGGTCCTCGAGGTGATGGAAAACCCGGCCATCGGTGAGTTCGTCAAGGAAGACGGCGAGGTCGTTCCGGCCCAGGGGAAGCGCATTGACTGACTTGCCGAACATCTCGCCGGGCGCATTTGAGGTTCCCGATGCCGGGCGCCTGGCCGTGACCATCGCGCAGCACAAGCCGCGGATCCTCATGCTCTATGGGTCTTTGCGGGAACGGTCTTATTCTCGGTTTCTGACGCTCGAAGGCCAGCGCCTGCTGGAAGCTTTTGGTGCCGAAGTCAGGGTCTTCCATGCCAATGGCCTCCCACTGCCGAATGATGCGCCCGATGATCATCCCAAGGTGCTGGAACTGCGCGAAGCCATGCTCTGGTCCGAGGGCCAGGTATGGACGAGCCCCGAAAGGCACGGTGCCATGTCGGCGGTGATGAAGGCCCAGATCGATTGGATTCCGCTGCCGGGCGGCGCCATCAGGCCGACGCAAGGCCGCACGCTGGCCTTGATGCAGGTATCGGGCGGCTCCCAGAGCTTCAATGCGGTCAACCAGATGCGAATTCTCGGCCGATGGATGCGGATGGTGACGATCCCCAACCAGTCGAGCGTGGCCAAGGCCTATCAGGAATTCGAGGAAGGCGGTCGGATGAAGCCTTCGTCCTTCTATGATCGAGTGGTCGATGTCATGGAAGAATTGGTCAAGTTCACCATCATCAATCGCGGCGTCTCCGGCTACCTGACTTCCAGATATTCGGAACGCAAAGAGGCGGCAGCCAAGCTCGATGAAAGGGTCGGCCTCCGGTCGATTTAACCCCATGGCCGATATCGCCGCACCCGCGCCTGTCTCGGGCAAGTCCTCGTTCATCACAGGCCTGGGCGTTGCTCAGATCGCAAGCTGGGGGTCGCTCTACTATTCCTTCCCACTCATTGCCACCGCGATGGAAAGCGACCTGGGTTGGGACAAGACCCTCATCTATGGCTCAGCCACGCTGGGGGCCTTGTTGTCGGCCATGCTGGCGATCCCGATCGGGAAGGCGATCGACCAAGGCCACGGGCGCCAGGTGATGGCCGGCGCATCGGTCCTGGCCGGCCTGCTCTTGGCGCTGTGGGCCCAGACTGACAATATCGTGCTGTTCTATGTCGGCTCTGCCGGCGTCGGCGCATTGCAAGCCGCCACCCTCTACGAACCGGCCTTCGCGGTTGTCGCTCGCCGCGCGGGCCCTGGCCATGCCAGAAACGGCATCACCGCGCTCACGCTTTGGGGCGGCTTCGCCTCGACGGTCTTCGTGCCAGTCGTGCAGGTTCTGCTCGATCTTTATAGCTGGCGGGGGACGCTGGAAGTCCTGGCCGCCGTCAACATCCTGTTGTGCGCCACGCTCTATCTCCGTGTCATCGACCCGACCCAGGATGCCCGGCGCGATGCGGTGATGCTGGAAGCGAAACCGCGATCTCATCTGGGCGATGCATTACGAAACCCGGTCTTCTGGTTCCTGGCGGCGAGCTTCACCGCCTATTCCGCCAGCTTCTCGATTTTGCTCCTGCACTTTTACCCGATCATGCTGGAACGCGGCTTCAACGAATATACCGTCGTGGCGGCTATGACGTTCATTGGCCCGGCGCAGGTTGCTGGGCGGGTCTTCATCATGGCCTTGGGCAAACATGCCACCGCCAGGCGCATCGGCTCTATGGTCGTCATCGGTTTTCCCATCGCCATGGGGCTGTTTGCCTGGGCGCCCGCTGAGTTCTGGTTTGTCGCCGTCGCCGCCCTGATCTACGGCGCAGCCAATGGCATCATGACCATCGTGCGCGGTATTGCCATTCTCGAGATGATATCGAAAGAGGCCTATGGGGCCATCAACGGCGCCCTGGTGGTGCCGATGACCGTAAGCCGCGCCCTATCACCGTTGGCAGCAGCGGCATTGTGGTCGGTCTCTGGCAGCCATGCCACGACCATGACCGCAGTGGTCGCTTTGGCCGCGCTGATGGTTCTGACGTTTTGGGCGTCCGCAGCGGCTTCGAAGTGGCGTCAGTGACTTTCCGGAATAATCGGCAGCTTTCGGGTCAAGGGCTCGCTACTTCCAACGACCGAAATGGGGTCGGGATCTGCCGCTGATAAGACTGCCATATTCGTTCTCTTCATGGCCGCTTCGGCCAGAGGAGAAATGTGATGGGTATCTCACAGTACGACCCTGCTGCTGCAGGAAGACCTGCTTGGAATGCCGGTAGGCAGGTTGGCGCCAAACGTGCATTGAAGGTCAGACAAATCTGGTCAATTCGCTTCTTCCTTGACCGAGAGGGAAGGATGAGGGACCGAGCACTTTTTGACTTGGCTATCGACAGCAAGCTTCGAGGCTGCGATCTGGTGAAGATCAAGATCGGCACGCTCGTGGCGGGACCTGCCATTCGAACTCGGTCGATGGTAATCCAGCAGAAGACAGGCAGACCCGTCCAATTCGAGATCACCGCTGACACAAGGGCCAGCCTGCTTGCTTGGCTTGAGCGACGCGGCGGGACGGTCGATGACTACGCCTTTCCAAGCCGTGTAGTGCACGATGGTCATCTGAGCACCCGTCAATACGCCAGGCTGGTGGACGAGTGGGTCACTGCAATCGGGCTGACGCCTGAGGAATATGGCACCCATTCGCTGCGCCGTACAAAGGCGTCGCTCATTTACAAAGCCACAGGCAACCTTCGGGCCATCCAGATACTTCTTGGCCATAGCAAGATCGAGAACACAGTTCGTTACCTTGGCGTGGATGTCGACGACGCTTTGTCGTTGTCAGAGGCAACCGAAATCTGAGCAAGCGACTTCGCCGGCAGCCGGTTGTGCTTCGTCGGCGAAGCGCCCCAATCCGGCCTTTCAAAGAGGCAAGGTGAGATCCCCAAAGCTGCCAGTCCGCTTACGTCGCCCCGATCGTCTATAGGATGGATTACGGAATGGTAGCTTCCTGCAATGCAGCCTCTGAACGCGGGCGTGGCGGACCGTGGCAGCGCGCATTGTGCCGTCAGAGCGGCCGAGACCACCCGTTAGTTAGGTTGGCACTGCTCCCGACACCGGTGCTCGCCAACCACGCGGAACGCACCGGCTAGGCCCGCTCGCTCACCCTCCCTGCTGCCGTGAGAAGGAGAGCAGTGGGACTAACCTGCACATCGATGCGCTGGCCGGTGATCCGGTCAAAGCAATGGAGCGCCGCTGCGGGAAAGCTCAGCCAAACCGTCGCGCCATCCAGCGATTGTTCGCCCGCCGGCAACACAACGGCGACTTCCTTGCCATCGAGGTTGCAGTAGGCGACGCGCGACCCGCCCAGCTCCTCCACGAGATCAACCGTGGCAGGGAGGCCGGTGCCGACCGTCGTGGAGAGCGCGATGCTCTCGGGGCGAATCCCTAAGGTTAGGGTCGTGCCGTCTGCCAGCGCAGTCTGGCCGATTTCTGAGCCGCCGAAGCTGTCGAGCAGGACCCGGCCGTTGTCTGAGACTGTTGCTGGGAGGAGGTTCATGGCCGGCGCGCCCATGAAGCCTGCAACAAAGACCGAGGCCGGTTTGCGGTAGATGTCGGTGGGCGAGCCGGTCTGCTCGATCCGGCCAGCATTCATCACGATCAGAGTATCGGCCAAGGTCATGGCCTCCACCTGGTCATGCGTCACAAAGATAGACGTCGCCTTAAGCCGCTTATGGAGGCGCTTAATTTCGATGCGCATCTGTACGCGTAGAAGGGCATCAAGGTTGCTCAACGGTTCATCGAACAGGAAAACGTCGGGCTCGCGCACAATGGCGCGGCCCATGGCGACACGCTGCCTTTGGCCGCCGGACAATTGCGCCGGCCGGCGATCGAGAAAGTCGGTAAGGTTGAGAATTTTTGCCGCCTGCTCCACGCGCTTGTCGCGTTCCGCCGCGGGCAGCTTGGCAATGCGTAGCGGATAGGCAATGTTCTGCCGCACCGTCATGTGCGGGTAGAGCGCATAGTTCTGGAACACCATGGCGCAGCCGCGATCCGCCGGCTCGATATCGTTCATCACCGTGCCGCCGATGGCTATTGTGCCCGAGGTGATGTCTTCGAGACCGGCGATCATGCGCAGCAAGGTGGATTTGCCGCAGCCCGAAGGGCCGACAATGACGGCGAAGTGACCGTCGGGAATGGCAACGTCCACGCCATGCAGCACGAGTTTGCCGTCATAGGTCTTTTTGACGCTGGTGATGGAAAGATCGGCCATCAGATTTCTCCCAGGAGTCGGTGGCGAAGGCGCTCGATGGTCGGTTCATCAAGCCCGATATGTTGGAGATAGAGGGCAACCGAGCCGAACTCGGCCTCAATGAAGGCAAGGGTCGCGACCATGGTGGCCGGTTCCGATGAGAGCAGCCGCGCAAAGCCGGCTGGGTCGGCGCCGCGGGCGACGGCACCAGCGGTGATATCGGCCACGATGGGCGCGATCATGCTGGCGGTCAGCGCATAGTCCTCGACGATCAGGCCCGCCTCGACACCCGCAACTGCCAGCAGCAGGGCGGCGACGATGCCGGTGCGGTCCTTGCCGGCGGTGCAGTGAAACAGCACGGCGCCGGGTGGTGCATCGGCAATGATGCGCAGCACCTCGGCCAAGGCCGACTGGCGCTGAAGCAAGGCGAGCTTGTAGAGTTCGAGCAGGACGTCGCCCTCGCTCATGAGGTCAGGCGCGAGCCCTTCCAGCAGCGATACGTTGTGGTAGCGGACCTCAGCATGCTCCCGGAACGGGTTGGGCTGGTGGATCAACTCGTCGCCATGACGCAGGTCAATGACGGTGGTGACGCCGGCGGCGAGCATCTCCTCGACGCCCGCATCATCCATGCGGTGGAGGGCATCAGCACGCAGGAGGCGCCGCCAGCGGGTCTCTCCGACCCCGGCGGCATAGCCGCCCAGGTCTCGGACGTTGAAGGTGCCCGTGATGGGCAGGTGACGGCTGGGGGCCGGTTGCATCAGCGAATTCCCGATTTCATGAAGGACTGCACGACCTGCCGCTGCAGGACGATGTAGATGAGGAGAACAGGGAGGCTGGCCAGAGTCGAAGCCGCCATGAGCGGGCCCCAGGCATTGCCTTCGGCGGTCATGAACATCTGGATGCCGATCTGGATGACGCTGTTCTCGGCAGTGCGGGAAAGCAGCAGCGGCCAGAAGTATTCGTTCCAGGTCGAGATGAAGATGAGGATGGCCAACGAGGCGATCGTGCCGCGAAGGTTGGGTACCAGCACTTCCCACAAAATCCGCCAATTGCCGGCGCCGTCCATCCGGGCCGCCTCGATCACTTCCTTGGGGAAGCCGCGCATCGCTTGCGCCAAGAGCATGATGGCGAGCGCCGCGGCGATATTGGGCAGGATCAGCGCCAGGACGCTGTCGAGCAGGCCAAGCTGGGCGACGAGGAGATAATTGGGGATCATCACCACCTGGAACGGCACCAGCCAGGTCAAGGCAACGCCGGTATAGATCAGCTTGTCGAACGGAAACTTCCAGCGCGCAAAGGCAAAGGCGGCAAGGATCCCGGTCAGCAGCTGGAACACGGTTGACACGGCCGAGAATACCAGCGTGTTGACCAGCATGCGCGCGATCGGGATCGCATCGATGGCGCGGGTGTAGTTATCGAGCGACGGTTGCGTCGGCCAGAGGCTGGTTTCAAACAGCGTATTGGCCGGCCGGAACGAGCTCACCAGCATCCAGTAGACCGGAAACAGGCAAAAGATCGACAGGAGCACCATCATGAGGTGCCCGGCGGCGCTGTTGAGGCCGGACTGCGACGAGATCCGACGCAGCGCGACGGGCTTGCCGAACCCGGGGCGGGCGAGGGCATCAGTTGTCATGGAAGGAATACCTGTCGATCAGGCGGAACAGCACGAAGGCTATGGCGCCGAAGCCGAGGAAAAGGATGACGGCGGAAGCCGAGCCCCAGCCCACCGACATGGTGGAAGCCGAAATCCCACAGCAGATAGTAGATATTGGTCGTGGCGCCGAGCGGGCCACCGCCGGTGAGGACGTTGATATAGGTGAAGCTCCACTGCGCGCCCAGGAGGATGGTCATGACCACAAGGAACAGGACGGTGGAGCTCAGGAGCGGCAGACGGACGTCGCGGATGATCTCCCACCGGCTGGCGCCGTCCATGCGTGCCGCCTCGATCAGCGACGGGTTGATATTGGCATTGGCCGCCGACAGGATCAGCGTGGAAAAGCCCATCAGCTTCCAGCCGGTAATGGCGATCACCGTCCAGATCGTGACCTTGGGGTCTGACAGGAACTTGACGGAGTCGAGCCCGAGCCCCTTGAGCATCTGGTTGAGGAGGCCATAGCCGGGGTCGAGCAGCCAGCGCCATACGGCGGCGGCCACAACGGGCGCGATGATCATCGGCACGAAGATGATGGCGCGGTAGATGTTGCGAGAGCGCTCGGGCAGGTCGTGGGTATAGATGGCGATCGCCAGCGGGATCAGCACGGCCAGGGGCAGGAGGCCGACCACATAGATGCCGGTATTGCGCAGCGCCTGCCAGAACTTGGGCAGCGCGAAGATGCGCTGGTAGTTCTCCCAGCCGACAAAGGTCTGCGGCGAGGTGGGGAGCATGTTCCACTGGTAAAAGCTCAGGCGCACCGCGTCGACCAGTGGCCAGTAGATCCAGACCACCAGGGTGATCAGTGCCGGGGCCAGATAGAGCCAGGGCGACCAGCGCGCATGGCTCTTGCGGCGCAATCTTTTGGGGGCAGCGGAAGCTAGGGCCATGTCGCGCTCCTTGAAGAGAGGGGTGGCCCGCCCACAGAGGCGGGCCTAGGGGCTTAAGGCATCAGTGCCTGGGCATTGGCCTGCGCGTCCGCGAGGGTTGCCTCGACATCGGCGCCGCCGAACACAGCCATCTCGACCGCATCCATCATGGTCTTGACGATCTGGCGGTAGTTGGGGCCCGGCATCGGATCCCAAGGCTCCAGCCGGTCGAGCTGTTCGAGGTTGGGCGCCACCAGAGGATGCTCGGCGATCCAGCCGGCTAGGTACTTCTCGTCGTTGACGATGGAAGGACGCAGCGGCAGGTAGCCGATTTCGGAGGTGATCACGGTATAGCCGTGCTCGGAGGTCAGGAACTTCATCAGCTCCCAGGCCGCGCGCTGCTTGAGCGGGTCGGTCGTGTGAATGGTCAGCGCCGAGCCCGAATTGTTGGGGCGGGTGGGCTTGTCGCCAAATTGCGGCATGGCGGCCGAGCGGAGCTCGAAATTGCCCTCGGCGCCTGCCACCAGGCCACCCTGGAGGGCGCTGGTCTGCAGATACATGCCCAGCGATCCGCTCGACATGGCGTCGACGGCGGCCGTGGAGTCGTACTGCTCATAGGCGCCGGCATCATAAAGATCGCGCAGCATGCTGACCGCTTCGATCGCTTCGGGTTCAGCGAATTTGAGGGTGGTGCGGTCGCGGGAAATCACCTCGCCCCCATTGGAGCGCACCACGCCCTGAAACAGCCAGTCGACGGCACCGGGCCCGGTAATGCCGGCGGTAAAGCCTTCCGCGTCGGTCTTGTCCTCAATGGCGAGCGCTGCATCCTTGACTTCAGCCCAGGTCTTGGGCGCCTGGTCCGGGTCGAGCCCCGCTTCGCGGAACAGGTCCGCATTATAGAACAACACCGGGGTCGAGAACGTATAGGCCAGGCCATAAGTCTTGCCGTTGAGTACGCCGAGCTTGGTGCCGTTGGGATGCATGCCTTCAAGGTGGGCCTTGATCTCGTCGGTGGGCGCGATGTCTTCCAGTGCCTGGGCGCCGAAATTGTTGATCGAGAAATCGAGGTCGCTGAAGACGGTCTGCACGAGGTCGACCGCTTGGCCGGCTGCAATGTCGGCCTGGATGCGGCTGCCGTCGGCGGAGCTATAGGGCACGCCCTCGACTGTCACGTCCGGGTTGGCTTCCATGAACTCGTTGATGAGCTTCTGCGTGGCTTCGGCGCCGATGCCGGCACTGGCAAGGTTGTAGTTGTAGAAGCGGATCGTCACGGGCTGGTCGACGCTTGCGGCCATGGTCTGCGCCAGCACTGGGGCGGAAGTCGCCAGCGCCAGAAGGCTCGCGATAATGGTGGTGCGGAACATGGATGGTCTCCTATTCGGCCGCTACGGCAGCGGCATCGCGCTGCTTGAGCAGCTCGGTCATGCGGGCAAAGGTGAAGCTGTGCAGCTCGCGACGGGTCGCGGCCTGAGGGGCGAAGGTGATGGCGAGGCCCGATGGCCGCAGCGTACCGATGGCAAAGGCGGCGCCGTCGAGCATGCGCAGGCCTTCATGCAGCCAGAGGACGTCCGTGGCGGCGTGCTGACCGATGCCGACGACGCTGGGGATGCCGTACCAGTTGGCGACCCGGTCGTAGTGGATATGGCCCGAGAGGATGCCGATGACATTCTTCCCTGACACTGCGTGACGTAGCGCCTCGGTATCGGCAAAGGACAGCCCCTCCCATTCCATGTCGGGATTATGGGTATCGAGAGCCGGGGCATGGTGCATGACGAGAAGCTTGGGCAGTTCGGCATGACTATCGAGTTCGCCCTTCAGCCACTCCAGTTGACCCGCTTCGAATGAGCCACCGACCTTGCCGGGCACGCTCGTGTCGAGAACGACGACATGGATACCGGCAATCACCGCCGAGTGGTCATAGGGGGCGAAAAGGTCTTCGGTCCGCCCCAGCATTGCAGGGTAGAAGCCGTCGCGCTTGTCATGATTGCCCAGTGCATAAAGGACCGGCATGTCGAGGCCGGACTCGGCCATGATGGCCTTAAGGTGGTTGTAGCTGCCGTCGTCGCCCTGGTTGGTCAGATCACCGCTGACGACGATGAACTTGGGCTGCGGCACGAGGGTTTTGATCTCGGCCAGAATGCGGCGCAGCGTTGAGCTGGTATCCGAAAACAGGTGAGCGTCCGGCACGTCGGGATTACCCACATGCAGGTCGGTCAGGTGAATGAAGGTGACGGCGTCAGACACTATGGATCTCCTTGTTCCGGCGAGAGAAAATGACGGCGAAACCGGGTTAACCGGTTGAATTAATTTATCAATTCGATTTTCTGCTTGCGAAGCGGCGGAGGGAGGTTTACCGTCGCTACATGACAGGTGAATGAAGGTTCATTCAGTTTATGGACACGATGCTCGACAAGCGTGAACGGATCCTGGCGGCTGCAGCACGGCTCATCGTGCGCAACGGCTTGCAGTGCTCGATGGCCGCCATTGCCGAAGAGGCAAACGTGGCGACCGGCTCGCTCTACAACTACTTCGCGTCCAAGGAGGCACTGGTGCTGGGCGTCTATACGCGCGTGAGCCTCGATATGGCCGAGCGCCTGATAGCGACGCCGCCTGCGGCAGAGCCCGAGGCGACGTTGCGCCACTACATCGACAGCTACATCGACTTTATCTGGGAAGACCACGACCGGGCGCGGCTGTTTGACTATCTCGACAACAATCCGCTGATCACCATGGAAGACGCCAAGGCCATTTTCGGACCGTTTGTGCAGCATGGCATCGCCATGATCGAGGCGGCGCAGGCAGCCAAAGTGGTGCGCGAAGGCACGCCGACCATGATCATGAGCTTCCTGCGTGGCGCGATCCGCAACACCCTCAAGCGCCAGCGCCTGAGCGGTCCCCACTTGAGCAGCGGCGACCGCCAGCTGATCGCCGACATGTGCTGGTCGGCCATCGCGGCGTGAACTCGTCACACACATAGCCGGTCGACCAGAGATTTGGTTTCGGCGGGCGCAAGCCCGATCTTGGCAAAATAACTATCGATGCCGCCATGAGCCTGGTCGAGATGGTCCAGCATGGTGAGCATGGTTGCCGCATCGCTGGCGAGGACGCGCTCCACATGATCAGGTTCTCCGCCGGCCGCCAGCGCGCGCTGGCGCAACTGGCTGATCAGGCCTTCCGCCTCGGCGGTGAGGGCATAGTCTTCCGCAATGTCTATCCGGTTCACACCGGCGGCGAGCAGCAGCAGTGCGGCGACAATGCCCGTGCGATCCTTGCCTGCAGTGCAGTGAAAGAGGACCACGCCGGGCGGGGCAGTGATGATGGCGCGCATGACCTCGGCCAGCTGCGGGCCGCATTGGTCGAGCGCGTCGCAATAGCGTTTGCCCATGTTGAAGGGCGTTGTGCTCATTGCAATCGGCGCCAGGGCATCGAACAGGATGACGTTGCGATAGGTCACCTTATCGTGTTCGCGGAAGGGGTGTGGCGTGACCGTTGTTTCATGCGGGCCGCGCAGGTCGATCACCAGCGACAGGCCACGCTGGGCGAGCAGCGCCGCGCTGTCCTCGCGCAGGAGGTGCAGCGCTTCGCCGCGCAGGATGCGGTTCCACTGCGTGGTGCCACCGCCCAGGCGGGCATAGCCGCCGAGATCACGAATATTGTGGGTGTCGGGCAGGCGCCAATGACGCGTTGCAGCCAAGGTCATGGCGCTCGTACTCCAGATATATTTCAGGAAAGTCGGCGCGGCCCGAAAGCCGCGCCGGGTCGCATCAGGGCATCAGGCTCTGTGCGTTCTGCTGCGCGGCGGTCAGCACTTCGGTAACATCGCCGCTGCCCAGCACAGCCTCGACCACGGCTTCCTTCATCATCGACTCGGCCTGACGGTAGTTCGGGCCGGGGAAGGCGACGTTGGCCGTCAGGCGCGACAGCTGTTCGAGGTTAGGACGGATCAGCGGGTGCGACGCCGTCCATTCGCCCAAATATTCTGGGTCATCGACGATATCGAGGCGCAGCGGCAGGTAGCCGATCTTGCTGGTGATGATCGTGTAGCCATACTTGGACGTGAGGAACTTCATCAGCTCGTAGGAGGCGCGCTGCTTCACCGGGTCCTTGGAGAAGGTGAAGAGGGCGCTACCCGAATTGGTGGGGGCGGTTGGCTTGCCGCCGAAACTGGGCATCGCTGCAACGCGCAGCTCCCAATTGCCCTCGGCGGAGGTCGAAAGGCTGTTCTGGAGCGCACTGGTATAGAGGTACATGCCCAGCTGGCCCGAAGCCATGGCTTCCTGCGGGTTGGACGGGTCGAGCTTGGCATGGGCGCCGCTATCGACCATGTCGCGCAACATCTGCACGGCTTCAATGCCTTCCTCGTTGGCGAAGGTCAGCGTATTGCCGTCGCGCACCTTGCCGCCATTGCTCATCAGGATGGCCTGGTAAACGAAGGTGCCGTCCGAGGGGCCATAGGCGCCGGGGAAGAAGCCCTCGGCATCGGTCTTTTCGACGATGGCCTCGGCGGCCGTCTTCACTTCCGCCCAGGTCTTGGGCGGATTGTCGGGGTCAAGGCCGGCGGCGCGGAACAGGTCCGCATTGTAGTAGAGGATGGGCGTCGAGAACGTATAGGCGAGGCCATAGGTCTTGCCGTCCACCTTGCCGAGGTCCAGACCGCGCGGGATCATGCCATCTGTCAGTTCGGCATAGCCTTCGGGACCAGCCATGTCCTCGAGCGCGTTAGCGCCCAAATCGCTGGCGATGTAGATCAGGTCGCGGAAGACGAGCTGTGCCACGTCCGGCTGCTGGCCCGCGGCCATGTCGGCCTGGAGGCGGGTCACGATCTCGTTGGAGGGCACGCCCACCGTCTCGACCTTGATGTTGGGATTTTCTGCTTCGAACTTGGCAATCAGCTCGCGCGTGGCATCGGCGCCAGCGCTCGCCGTAGCGAGGTTGTAGTTATAGAAGCTGATGGTCACCGGCTCGGTGATGCTGTCCGCCATCTGGGCGAAGGAGGCGCCGGACAGGGCGGTGAAGCCGAGGCTGGCCGCGGCCAGCAGTTTTAGAAAGTCGCGCTTGATCATGGTTGAGGTCCTTGCGGGGGGAGGGGTTAGCTGGCGGCGGCTTCGGCCAGGGCTGCTTCCTGCTTCTGGCGCAGCTTGCTTAGATCGTAGCGGTTGAGTTCGCTGCGGGTTTGGGGCAGCGGCACCAGCGCCATGGTAAGGCCAGAGCGGCGGATGGTGCCGATGCCGAACGAGGCGCCTTCCACCATGCGCAGCACATCGGTGGTGAGAATGTCGGTGGCGGCGTGCTGCCCCATGCCGACGATCACCGGAATGCCGTGCCATACGGAGAAGCGGTCGTGGTGGATGTGTCCTGAAAGGATCGCCAGCACATTGCGGCCCTTGAGCAGCGCGGCAAGCTGTTGGGATTGGTTGAACTCGATGGTGCGCCAATGGTCCCATGGCACTGTGTCGCCGAGCACGGGCGCATGATGTGCGACGATGAGCTTGGGCAGGTCGGGATGGCTGTCGAGCGTTTCCTCGAGCCAGGCGAACTGCTCTGGCTCGATGGCGCCGCCCACTTGGCCGGGGGTCGTCGTATCGAGCGTGATGATATGGACGCCAGCGATCACCTGCTCATGATCATAGGGCGCATCGAGATCGGTCTCGCGTTCCAGCATGCCCTGGTAGAAACCGGGACGCGTATCGTGATTGCCCAAGGCATAGACGACAGGCAGGTCAGTGGCTGCCATGAGGGACTTGAGATGCCGGTAGCTGTCCGCGTCGCCACGATTGGTCAGGTCGCCGCTGGCGATGATGAAGCTGGGCTTGTTGTCAATGCTCCCGATAAGCTCGAGCACGCGCCCAAGCGTTGCCGAGGTGTCGCTGAAGAGGTGATCGTCGGGAACGGCAGGATTGCCGACATGGAGGTCGGTCAGGTGGATGAAAGTGGTCTCGGCCATCGTTGTGCTCCAGCAGGTCTGGAGCATGGCTTAAGCCGTGGCCGTCTCAGTCGCGTGACAGGTTTGGAACAGCGTTTGAATAGGTGGCCCTGGGCGCCGTGAACATCGACGCCGTGGCAGCGATCACCTCGGCAATCACCACGTCCGGATCACCAAGGGCAAGCCTGTGCCCCGTCAGCTCCTCGGTGCGCTGGCGGCTCCTTGTCATCTGCGAACGGACCCCCAAGAGGCACGATATGCGGAAGCCGATATCCACCTCGCTGAGCCACGGCGCAATTCTGCGGAAATGCGGCACGAAGACGAGGTGGTGCTGCACGTCCTCGACCATCGGCTTGAAGATTTCAGGATTGTCGCTGACTTGCGCCAGCGTCGTCATGTGCCGCAGCACGCGGTAGCTCGATTGCGGGTCAAGGCTCCAGCGTATGGAGGGGCCGACCAGGGCGGTGACAAGGTCTTCCACCGATGCCGGCGCTGGATGCGCCCGCTGCACGGCCGCCTGCAGGAGCGCGAGGCGCTCGGCATTGAGCCGGAGGTAGACGCGCTCGGCTACCGAGAAGATCAATTGTTCGAGGCTGCCGAAGTGATAGCTGATAGCGCCAACATTTGTGCCTGCGCGCTGGGCAATGCTGCGCACGGTGACGAGATCTGGATGTTCGGCCGCCTGCAGCAGTTCCTCGCAAGCTGCCTGCAGCCGATCGGGTGTCGCATTCCTGGGGCTTTGGTTCTGCACCGCCGTGATATCGGCGTGCAATGTGACAATGGTGTGAAGCAGTAGCGCCAGAGATCAGGAGAGGGGTCTAGTCCCAGATGCCTTTCCGAAAGCGACCTCCCGCTCAAACCTAGACTAGGCTAAGCAGAAATCACCTCATGTGAAGGGACTAACAGCACACGCAGCTGCGCGGAGAACAAAAGGCGACGTGAGCAGCCGATCAGCAAAGCGCCCCAAAACGGCCGTTGCGGCAACGTTTTCGGTTTCCCGTTAGCTGCCACTCCGGTGGCGGTCGACCGGTGTCGTCTCGGGGGTGGCAGAACGAACCCGCTGCCGCGGGAGGGTGAGCGTGGTGAGATGGCGGGCACGCGCCTGAAGTCGTCGCCTGATTGAGGATCGCAAGGTTCAGGCGTTCCATTCGGCTCCTTCAATCCAGGAGCCAAAGATGACCACGATCCTTCCTAACCTCCCTGTCAGCCCGCTGCGCCAGAAGCTGATCGACGACATGACCATGCGGCATTTCTCGGTGGCGACCCAGCGCAACTACATCCGTGATGTGGGGCGCTTCGCCAGCTTCCTGCGGCGGCCGCCGGATACCGCGACCACCGAGGACGTGCGCCAGTTCCAGCTGGCCCAGAGCGAGGCCGGTGTTCCGGTGCCCACCATGAACACCATGGTCTCGGCATTGCGCTTCTTCTTCGCCAATACGCTCGACCGGCCTGACTTGGCCCGCAAGCTGGTGCGCGTGAGCCGTCCGCGTAACCTGCCGGTGGTGTTAAGCCGCGACGAGGTGGTGCGCCTGCTCAACGCCACCACCACCCTCAAGCATCAGGCCGCGCTTTCGGTGGCCTATGGCGCAGGATTGCGCGTCGGCGAGGTGGCCATGCTCAAGGTGCGCGATATCGACAGCGAACGCATGCTGATCCGGGTCGAGCGGGGTAAAGGCGGGCGATATCGCAACGCCATGCTCTCGCCCGACCTGCTCACCCTGCTGCGCCAGTGGTGGCAAGATGGGCATCGCCAAGGTGTACTGCATCGTGATGGCTGGCTGTTTCCGGGTCAGCACGCCCTCAAGCCGATCAGCACCAGGCAGCTCTATCGTGTGGTGGTCGAGGCAGCTCAGGCGGCCGAGATCACCAGACGTGTCGGCCCGCACACATTGCGGCACAGCTTTGCCACCCATCTCCTGGAAGACGGTGTCGATATCCGTATCATCCAGGTGCTGCTCGGGCACGCCAAGCTCGAGACGACAGCGCTCTATACCAAGGTGGCAACCCGCACGGTGCGGGCCGTCATCAGTCCGCTCGACAAGCTGGGCATCTTCGTTCCGACGGGGGCGCCACCCGACGTCTGAGCGGTGCGCGCTGCCCTTGAGGTCGCCGATATCTTCCGTGCTGCCGGTCCTGCCTATCGCTCGGCCCATGCCGGGCATCTTAGCCTGGATCAGCTCAAGGTCATGTCGGCAATCGAGACCTGTCGCACCGCCGCTCTCGGCGGGCACGTCGAAGCCTGCTCTGACTGCGGGCATCAGCGGATCGCCTACAACTCCTGTCGCAACCGGCACTGCCCGCGGTGCCAGGGTGCGGCGGCACGCGCCTGGCTCGAAGCACAAGAAGCCAATCTCCTGCCAGTCGGCTACTTCCATGTGGTTTTCACGCTGCCGGCCGAGATCGCCCACATCGCCTTCCACAACAAGACCGTGGTCTACAATCTGCTGTTCAAGGCGGCATCCGAGACCATGCTGACGATAGCGGCCGACCCCAAACATCTGGGTGCCCGCATCGGCATCACCGCCGTGCTCCATACCTGGGGTTCGGCCATGACCCACCATCCGCACATCCACATGATCGTACCCGGTGGCGGCATCACACCGGATGGCCGATGGATCTCGTCGCGACCGGCCTTCCTGCTGCCGGTCCGCGTGCTAGGGGCCCTGTTCCGCCGTCTGTTCCTGACCCGGCTGCTCGAGCTGCACAATGCCGGCCGGCTCGCCTTCTTCGGCAAAGTTGCAGGCCTCAGCGACCGCCGTGCCTTCCTGCGTCACCTTGCACCGGTCCGCAAGAAGCGCTGGGTGGTCTATGCCAAGGCGCCCTTTGCCGGACCGGAGGCAGTGCTCGCCTATCTCTCGCGCTATACCCATCGAGTGGCGATCTCCAACAGCCGCCTCATCGCATTCGACCAGACCGGCGTGACCTTCCACTACAAGGATTATCGCCGTACCGGCGCCGACCGGCAGCAGGTCATGAACCTAGCCGTCGACGAGTTCATCCGCCGCTTCCTGGTCCACGTGCTGCCGCGCGGCTTCCACCGCATCCGGCACTACGGCATGCTCGCCGGCTCATCCCGCAAGGGCTGTCTCGCGCATGCCCGTGAACTGCTTGAGGTAGCGCCAGCACCGGAAGAACCCGCATGCGAAGAGCCTGCAGACCCAGGTCCATCATGCCCCTGCTGTGGCGGCACCATGGTGATCATCGAGACCTTCGCGCCCTGGCGCCAACCGCGGGCACCGCCTGCAGCACCAGCATCAAACCGGGAGAACGCCCATGACCCGGCATGATCCAATATCGGCCCAGACTGCGATGCCAGCGTCGCGGCCTGCTGGAGATCTTGCGCCGCTCAATGGCCGGGCCGCCATGGCACCCGCTATGGGCCACATCTACCGCCGCAAGTGCCCCTGCATCGGCCCCTTCATCGACCCGTTCGCCCCAGCCGCATCGCCTCCCGCACTCGCTCAGCGCTGTTCCCAAGCCGGCCAAATCCAGAATTACCCATAGCGCTGAGCCTGCGGATCGCGGGTTCGGTCATCCCAGACTTTCGGGCGCCTATCGGCAGCCGAAACTCTTCAGGAATGCTGACGGGCTGCTTTGGAATGTCCGCATTACGAAAACGGACGTCTCGTATCAACGAATTCTGGAGCCAACCTACGTTTTAGATCGACTTAATGCCGACCCGCTCCTCAAGTTTAGCTGCCGTTTCTTTACGCTCGCTGTAGCGGGAGGTCAGGTAGCCGGAAACGCCGCGATTGATCAGCGTGAACTTCACCAGCTCTTCCATGACGTCGACAACCCTGTCGTAATACGACGATGGTCTCATGCGTCCGTCGTCGTCGAACTCCTGGAAGGCCTTGGCCACCGACGACTGGTTCGGGATGGTGACCATCCGCATCCACCGGCCCAGGATACGCATCTGGTTCACGGCGTTGAAGGACTGGGACCCGCCCGACACCTGCATGACTGCCAAGGTTCTACCTTGCGTGGGGCGGATGGCGCCTCCCGGTAGCGGTATCCAGTCGATCTGCGCCTTCATCACTGCGCTCATGGCACCGTGTCGCTCGGGCGACGTCCAGACCTGCCCCTCCGACCACAGCATGGCCTCACGCAGTTCCTGCACCTTGGGGTGAGTGTCCGGTGCGTCGTTCGGCAGCGGCAAGCCGTTAGCGTGAAAGACCCGGACCTCGGCGCCGAACGCTTCGAGCAGCCGCTGCCCTTCAAGGGTCAGGAACCGGGAATAGGAGCGCTCCCGCAGCGAGCCGTAGAGCATCAGGATGCGTGGCTTGTGCTGCAGGTTCGGAGCATTGAGACGAGAGAAATCTGGAACTTCGAGAGCGGCCGGTACGACGTTGGGTAGATCAGACAAGCCGGCTCCCTTCTGCATTGATGATGACCTCGCCGTCCTCTTTGGTGAACGGGCCGATCTCAGGGTTTTCGAGGATGTCGAGCACGACCTCGGAGGGGCGGCATAGGCGCGTGCCTTTCGGGGTCACCACAAAGGGGCGATTGAGCAGGATTGGGTGTTCCGCGATCGCGTCGAGCAAATCATCGTCGGTCCTGGTGGGGGCAGCCAATCCGAGTTCATCGAAGGGTGTATCCTTCTTTCGAAGCGCCTCGCGCACAGTGAGCCCGGCATCGCGGATCAGCCGGGTGACGGTGGCCCGGTCGGGCGGGGTCTTGAGGTATTCGATCACCGCGGGCTCGACGCCGCTCTGGCGGATCATCGCCAAGGTGTTGCGAGACGTGCCGCAGTCGGGGTTGTGATAGATGGTGACGCTCATTCGGCGGCCCTCGCTTCGGTGTTGCGGCTGACGGCTGCACCGCGTTCGTACCAGCCCTTGGTGCGGTTCACGATCCAGACCACCGAGAGCATCACCGGCACTTCCACCAGCACGCCGACAACGGTGGCAAGCGCTGCGCCGGAATTGAAGCCGAACAGGCTGATGGCGGCGGCAACTGCCAGCTCGAAGAAGTTCGAGGCACCGATCAGGGCGGACGGTCCCGCAACGCAGTGCTGCTCCCCCGACACCCGGTTCAGCAGGTAGGCGAGGCCGGAGTTGAAGTAGACCTGGATCAGGATCGGCACCGCCAGCAGCAGGATGACCGTGGGCTGGGCGATGATCTGTTCGCCCTGGAAGCCGAAGAGCATGACGAGGGTCAGCAGCAATGAGGCAATGGAGATCGGCTGCAGGACTGCAAGCGCCCGGTTCATCTTGTCGATCCCGCCGTTGGCCAGCAGCCAGCGGCGGTAGAGCTGTGCGGCGATCACCGGCACGACGATATAAAGCCCGACCGAGAGCAGCAGCGTGTCCCAGGGGACGGTGATAGCGGAGAGACCGAGCAGCAGGCCGACGATGGGGGCGAAGGCTATCACCATGATGGCGTCGTTCAGCGCCACCTGCGACAGGGTGAAGTGCGGCTCGCCCCGGGTCAGGTTGGACCACACGAATACCATGGCGGTACAGGGTGCAGCGGCAAGGATGATAAGGCCGGCTATGT
>Ga0164243_10002774_pt1 | contig 28544 bp, 27 predicted proteins | sample OricompcompostOP_FD_108781 | JGI IMG/M metagenome (GOLD analysis project Ga0164243, IMG submission 108781) | Organic Plus compost microbial communities from Emeryville, California, USA - Original compost - Organic plus compost (OP) | ecosystem: Engineered > Solid waste > Mixed feedstock >... | reverse complement strand
GATCGTCTTGCCCTTGAGGTCGGCGAGCGTACGGATCTTGCTGTTCTTCGGGACGAGCAGGAAGTTGCCGGCGCCGCCGTTGCGCCACGCCGCCACGATCTTGATCTTCGAGCCGCCCGCGATGGCGGACACGGTGGGCGAGTCGGCGGCGGCGCCGATGTCGATGGCGTCCGCGCGCAGCGCCTCGTGCAGGTTGACCGCGGCGGGGAACTTCGACCATGTGATGGTGTACGGCAGGTCCTTCAGCAGCCCGGCGGCCTCAAGCCGGGAGCGGGTCTCCCCGGTCTGGTCGCCGACGCGCAGCGTGACCTTGCTGAGCGGGCCGTCGCCGCCGGCCTCGGTCGTGCCGGGATCCGTGCCGCAGGCCGCGAGCCCGGTGGTGGCCAGCGCGGCGGCGAGGACGGCGGCGGTGAACGTACGGCGTCTCATCCGGCGACCGCTTCCGTACGCTCCCGGCGCGCGATCTCCCCGCGTACGAGCGGCAGCAGGTGGCGGCCCCAGGCCACGACGTCCTCCAGCGGCTCGAAGCCGCGGATGAGCAGCGTGGTGACGCCGATGTCGACGTAGTCGAGGAGCGCTTGCGCGACGGTCTCCGGGCTGCCGACGAGTGAGGTGGAGTTGCCGGCCGCGCCGGTGGCCGCGGCGGTCGCCGTCCACAGTGCCCGGTCGTGCCGGTCGCCCGCGGCGGCCGCGTCCAGCAGCCGCTGGGACCCGACGCCGCGCTCGGCGGACGGGAAGTACAGCATCGGGCCGGTCCGGCCGCCGGCCGGCTCGCCGCCGTTGATGGTGGCGAGGATCCCGTGCGCGCGCTCCCACGCCTGCTCGTCGGTCGGCGCGATGATCGGCCGGAACGACACGGAGAAGCGCAGTTCGGACGGGTCGCGGCCGTGCGCGGCGGCGGCCGCGCGGATCGCCGCGATCTGCTCGGCGGTCTCCTTCAGGGGCTCGCCCCACAGCGCGTACACGTCGGCGTGCCGGCTCCCCACCCGGTACGCGTCGGCGGAGGACCCGCCGAAGTAGATCGGCAGCCGCCCGTTCACCGGCTTCACCGCCGAGTTGGCCCCGGCGAACCGGTAGAACTCGCCCTCGTGGTCGATGGGCCCGTCGGACGCCCAGACGCGCTTGAGGACGTCCAGGTACTCATCGGTGCGCCGGTACCGGCCGGGCTTGTCCACGTAGTCGCCGTCGCGGGCCTGCTCGGTCTCGCTGGCGCCGGAGATGACGTGCAGCGACAACCGTCCGCCGGTGAACCGGTCGAGCGTGGCCAGCTTGCGCGCGGCCAGCGTGGGCGCCACGAAGCCGGGCCGGTGCGCGAGCAGGAAGCCGAGCCGCGAGGTGTGCGCGGCGGCGTGGTAGGCCACGCCGAAGCCGTCGGCGTCCCACGAGTGGTAGCCGATCAGCACCTTGTCGAAGCCGGCCTCCTCGTGCGCGGCGGCGAACCGCGCGGTGTAGTCCGGATCGATCGCCGGTCCTGACGGTGGCCGGATCTCCGACGAATCGGCCGTACGGATCATTCCGATGAACTCGACGCCCATCACTGCCTCCCCATGCGCGCGCAGCCCTTTACCGACAATGTCTATCAAACAGGTAGACATTGCCGAGAAGGCGGGGGTGGGCCCTACTCCGGAGGCGACCACCGGCGCTCGACGTCGGCCAGCCGCCAGTACGCGACCGCGACCACCCAGACCGCGACGAACAGCCCGGCGATCACGAAGCCGACGTTGTCCAGGTTCAGCCCGGCGATCCAGCCGGTCACCGCGTCGGTCATGCCGACCTTGTCGCGTACCACGCCGACCAGTTCGATCGTGCCGATGACGAACGCCACCAGGATCGACAGGCCGGTGATCGTGAGGTTGTAGTAGACCTTGCGCACGGGGCTGGCGAACGCCCAGCGGTACGCCGCCGTCATGAACACGCCGTCCAGCGTGTCGAACAGGCTCATGCCCGCGGCGAACAGCAGCGGCAGGCAGACGACCGCGTACCACGGCAGCCCCGCGGCCGCCCCGCTCCCGGCCATGACCAGCAGCGTCACCTCGGTAGCGGTGTCGAAACCCAGTCCGAACAGCATGCCGACCGGGTACATCTGCACCGGCCGGCCGATCGCGCGGATCAGCCGCCCCAGCAGCCGGTTCACCAGACCGCGCCCGTCCAGCTCCTTTTCCAGCGCGGCCTCGTCGAACCGGCCGGCGCGCAGCGCCCGGAACACCCGCATGATGCCGAACAGCGCGATCAGGTTCAGCGCGGCGATCAGGTACAGGAAGCCGCCGGAGATCGACACGCCGATCACGCCGAGCGTCTGCCGGGTCGCCGAGTCGTCGTCGACCAGCGCGTTCGCGACGTGCGCGCCGCCGGCCACCAGCCCGGCCAGCACCACGACGACCGTCGAGTGGCCGAGCGCGAACCAGAACCCCACGGACAGCGGACGGCGGCCGTCGGCCATCAGCTTGCGGGTGGTGTTGTCGATCGCGGCGATGTGGTCGGCGTCGAACGCGTGCCGCATGCCCAGCGTGTACGCGGTCACGCCCAGGCCGATGCCGAACACCTGCTGCCCGACGGCGTACCGGTGCGGGATGACGAGGACCAGCAGGATCCACAGCGCGACCACGTGCAGGGCGGCGACGGCGCCGAACACGCCACCGGCGCGCCACCACGGCGAATTGAGCGTACGCATCCGATCGGCAGCCTCTCCAACACCTCGTGGATGGTCTCCTGCTGCCGCGGCCGGTCTCCTGGCTCACGGGTCGCCGCCGTCGTTCCGGCCTTCCCGGACGTACGTCCAGTGACCGCTTCGTGGAACGCGACTACCCGATCACAGTGGCGAGGGCCGCTCCGGTCTCACACCGGATTCCCGAGCACCACGGCCCGATCACCGTACGCGTCGCGCCGTATCCGTACGCATGGGCCCCCCGGGGAGCCAGGCGACCACCAGCACGCCGGCCGCCAGGACCAGCGCGGCGGCGGTGCGCAGGCCGGTGCTCATGGCGTGGGTGAAGGCGGTGACGGCCGGGCCGGCGAGGTCCGGGTGGCGGGCGCGGGCCTCGGCGACGCTGGTCGCTCCGCGCAGCGCGGCGGGGAGCCCGGCCGCGAACCGGGAGTTCAGCACGCTGCCGACGACCGCGACGCCGAGCGCGCTGCCCAGCTCGCGGGTGACGCTCTGCAGGCCGGAGCCCAGGCCCGCGCGGTCGTCCGGCAGGGCGGCCATGATGCCGTGCGACAGCGGCGGCGTGGCCAGGCCGCAGCCGGTCGCGGTCAGGACGGCGGCCGCGGCGTACCAGGCGTACGGGGTGGCGGCGTCCACCAGTGAGGCGGTGCCGAGACCGGCGGCCAGGGTGACCAGGCCCGCGGCCACGGTGACGCGCGGGCCGACGCGGGGGATCAGCAGGACGGCGGCGCGGGGGGCGAGCATCAGGCCGGCGGCCATCGGGAGCAGCCGTACGCCGGCGCCGAGGACGGAGTAGCCCTTCGCGTACTGGAGGTACTGCCCGTTGCAGTACATCAGGCCGAACATGCCGACGAAGATCACCGCCATGCCGAGGGCGCTGCCGCGCATGGTCCGCGCGGTGAACAGCCGCGGGTCGAGCAGCGGGCGGCGGGCGCGGAGCTCGTACGCGGCCCAGCCGGCGATGAGCAGCAGGCCGGCCGCGAAGCCGCCGAGGACGCGGGAGCCGAGCCAGCCGGAGTGCGGGGCGGAGACCAGGGCGAACAGGATCGCCACCACGCCCGCGGTGAGCAGGGCGGTGGCCACCACGGGGACCGGCCGGTCGTGCCGCGGTACGCGCGGTGCGACGAGGGCGGCCAGGACCAGCGCCAGGACGCCGAGCGGCGCGGCCGCCCAGAACAGCGCCCGCCACGTGCCGGTCTGCACGGCCGCGCCGCCGCCGACGTTGCCGAGCACGGCGGCGACCCCGGTCATCGACGCCCACACGCCGATCATCCGCTGCCGCGCCGCGGCCGGTACGGCGTCGACGAGCAGGGCCAGCGTGGTCGGCAGCACGGCCGCCGCGCCCGCGCCGGAGAGCACCCGTCCGGCGAGGACCACGGCGATGTGCGGGGCGACCGCGCACAGCAGGGAGCCGCCGGCGAACAGCGCCATGCCGGACAGCAGCGTGCCCTTGCGCCCGCAGCGGTCGGCCAGCGCGCCGGCCGGGACGAGCAGGCAGGCGAACACGACGACGTAGCCGTCCACCACCCACAGCACCTCATCCGCGGTCGGCCGCAGGTCGCTGCCCGACAGCGCCGGGATGCCCAGGTTGATCGCCGACACCATGCCCACGACGAGCGCCACGCACAGGCACATGGCGGCGACGAGCGGCCCGGTGCGCACGCGTCCGGGCACGGCGGTATCCACGGTTCGGCCTCCGTACGGTTCGGGGTGGCGGGTCAGGCGCGGGGGAGCTCGGCGTGCAGGGTCAGGCGGTCGCCGCGGATCCTGAGGTACTCCAGGTCGACGGGGCGGCCGCCGGACAGGCGGCTGAGGCGTTCGATGGACAGGAGGGCGGCACCGGGCTCGGCCTCCAGGACCGCCGCGGCCGGGGCGTCGGCGGAGACGGCCTGGACGGCGATCTCGGCGGCCTCGAGCGGTACCCCGGTCTGTTCCTCGATCAGCGCGAACACGTCGCGGCCGGCCAGGTCGGCGGTGAGCAGCGGTGCGCCGACGTCCGGCGTGAGGTACGTGAGGTCCAGTGACAGCGGCCGGTCGCCGAGCCGGCGCAGCCGTTCCAGGTACACGACCTCGCCGCCGTCCGGAAGCCCGAGCCGCCGCGCGACCGCGCCCGGCGCCCGTACGGTGCGCGCCTCGCGTACCTCGTTGGTGACCGTGCCGTGCTCGTGCAGCGTCTCGGCCAGCCCGGTGAGCCGTCCGAGCCCGTGGCCGTACGGCCGGCCGAGCACCACCGTGCCGATGCCGCGCCGCCGCTCGACCAGGCCCTCGTCGCCCAGCATCCGCAGCGCCTCGCGGACCGCGTTGCGGGTCGCGCCGAAGTCGGCGACCAGGTGCCGCTCGTCGGGCAGCACGCCGGACGGGAACGCCCCGGCCGCCACCTGGCGGCGCAGGACCTCGGCGACCTGCCGGGCCCGGTCGGCCCGCGGCCGGATGGGCCGGCTCATCTGGGGCTCCTATCGGACGGCACGCCCGCCACGCTACCCGGGATGATGTTTCCGCCGTGTTACGCCACCCATGCTGACCTGCATAAACGTCTGAGCTGCGGATCTCCGGCGGTCAGCGGGGAGTTCCGCCACCCAGCAGCACCTCCGCCGCCGCCCGGGCCTCCTCCGCCGCGTCGGGCAGGACGCCCGTGCCGTACGCGACGGTGGCCCCCTCGTGCAGCAGCAGGAGCCGGCGCGCCAGCGTCTCCGGATGCGGCAGGCCGGTGCCGGACGCCAGGTCGGTGAGGTAGCCGAGCAGCCATTCCTTCTGCTCGGTGGCCACGCGGTGGCCGGGGTGGTCGGCGGCGGGCAGTTCGGCGAACGCGTTGACGAACGCGCAGCCGCGCGGGTTCTCCGCCCGCATCCAGGTGCCGAGCGCGTCGAACGTCGCCAGCAGCCGGGCCCGCGGGTCGCCGGCGGCCTCGACCGTACGGGTCAGCCGGTCGCGCCAGCGCTCGTCGCGTTCCCGCAGGTACGCGGCGATCAGCTCGTCCTTGGAGCCGAAGCAGTCGTAGAGGGTCTTCTTCGTCACGCCCGCCTCGCGGGCGACGGTGTCCACGCCGACCGCGTGCAGGCCCTGGTCGTAGAAGAGCGCGGCGGCCGTGTCGAGGATCCGCCGGCCCGCCGGGGTGAGCTTCGTCGCCATGAGTTGAAGTATACAGACCGGTGGGGTTAACATGTGGGTATACCGATCTGTTTACCTAGGAGGGGGAAGACATGCACGCCTACGTCCTCACCGGCTTCGGCGGACCCGAGGCGCTCGCCTACCGCGAGTTGCCCGCCCCCGAGCCCGCGGCCGGCGAGCTGCGGATCCGGGTCACCGCCACCGGCATGAACAACACCGACGTCTGGACCCGGGAGGGCGCGTACGGCTCGCCCGAGGACCCGGACGGCCGGGCCGGCTGGCGCCGCGAGCCGCTGAGCTTCCCGCGCGTCCAGGGCGCCGACGTGGTCGGCCGCGTCGACGCGGTGGGCGCGGGCGTCGACCCGGCCCGGGGCGGCGAGCGGGTCATCGTCGACCCGATGCTGTACACCGGCGGCGAGCGCGAGCTGGTCGACACGGCGTACCTGGGCAGCGAGCGCGACGGCGGCTTCGCCGAGTACGTCACGGTCCCGGCCGGCAACGCGTACCGGATCGACGCGCCGCTCAGCGACGCCGAGCTGGCCACGTTCCCCACCGCGTACGCCACCGCGCTGCGCATGCTCGACCGCGCGGCCGTGGCGGAGGGCGAGACCGTCCTGGTCACCGGTGCGTCCGGCGGCGTCGGCTCGGCGCTGATCCAGCTGGCGAAGCTGCGCGGCGCGCACGTCGTGGCGGTCGCCGGCGCGGGCAAGCGGGAGCGCGCCACCGGGCTCGGCGCCGACGCGGTGATCGGCCGCGACGCCGCCGACCTGCCCGCCGCGGTGGCCGCCGCCTGGGACCGGCCGGTCGACGTCGTCGCCGATGTGGTCGCCGGGCCGCTGTTCGGCCCGCTGCTCACCGCGCTGCGCCCGCTGGGCCGGTACGTGGTGGCCGGCGGCATCGCCGGGCCGGTCGTCCAGGCCGACCTGCGCACGATCTACCTCAAGCAGATCACCCTCGTCGGCTCGTCGTTCGGCACGCACGAGGAGTTCGCCGAGCTCGTGGCGGCCATCGAGCGGGGCGCGCTGCGGCCGCTGCTCGCGGCGACGTACCCGCTGCGCGACCTGCCCCGCGCCCAGGCCGACTTCGCCCGCAAGGAGTTCTTCGGCAAACTCGTCGTTCTCCCCGGCGCGGATTAAGATGATGCCGCCGGATTGGCCCCAGGCCTTCTGCGGCGCCGACCGGCGTGATGCTCTGGACCCCGGCAGAACGCGCACGATGGCGGTTGTCCGATGCGGTCAGCAACGATCGTCGGCGAGGTTCGCCCGCCGATGTTCTGGACGGGTGTAGTGGAGCAGGCTCGTGATGCCAGGGTGTGGGCGGCGGTTCGTGCCGCCGCCGCTCAGGAGCACGCCGCGATCTCCGTACGCCATGCCGTCCTCGCCGCCGAGCGCCTGCTGTCCGGAACGGGTGCCGGCCTGTCGATGTCCCGCGATTCGGGGCCACGGGAGCCGGTGCTGGCCACCGGACCGCCGCTGATCGAGGAGCTGGAAGAGTTGCAGTTCACCCTCGGGCAGGGGCCGTGCGGCGAGTCCGTGATCGCGGGCGGCCCCATCCTGGTGCCCGACCTGGCCGAGCCGGAGGCGACCGGGCGCTGGCCGGTGTTCGCCCCGGCCGTCGTCGAGCGCGGCGTGCGCGGCATGTTCACCTTCCCGGTCGCGCTGGGCGCCGCGATGGTCGGCGTGCTGAGCGTGTACCGGGCGGTGCCCGGCCCGCTGACCGGCGGCGAGATCAACGACGGCCTGGCGCTGGCCGACATCGTGCTCGGGCTGGCGCTGGACAGCCGCGGCGGGGTCGCGCCGGACCTGGACGCGTTGCTGGACATCGCGATCGTCAGCCGCCGCGCCGAGGTGCACCAGGCGGCCGGCGCGCTGGCCGCCCAGCTCGGCGTGAGCGTGGCCGACGCGCTGGCCCGGCTGCGTGCGCACGCCTACCTCAGCGGTCGCCGCGTGAGCGACGTCGCCGCGGACATCATGGCCGGGCTTCTCCGGTTGACCTTTGACGGAGAGGACCCTCGGCCCCCCGAAGGGAAGGAGGAGGGATGATCGCTCCGGACCGGAGGGTGCGCGAGATCTTCATCGAGCTGACCGACACCCTCGTCGTCGATTTCGACATCATCGAGTTCCTGGACCGGCTGGCCGGCCGCTGTGCCGAGGTGCTCGACGTGACCGCCTGCGGCATCCTGCTGGTCGACCACAACGGCCGGCTCAACCTCGTCGCGGCGTCCACCGAGCAGGCGCGGCTGCTCGAGCTGTCCCAGCTGCAGAACTCCGAGGGGCCGTGCCTCGACGCGTTCCACACCGGACGGCCGGTGCTGCGCGCCGACCTCACCGACGGCGAAGGGCGCTGGCCGCGGTTCAGCGCGGCGGCCGTCGAGGCCGGGTTCACCGCCGTGCACGCCCTGCCGATGCGGCTACGGTCCGAGACGCTCGGCGCGGTGAACCTGTTCAGCGCCACCGCCGGGCCGCTCGCGCCGGACACCGTCGAGCTGGGGCAGGCGCTGGCCGACGCCGCCACGATCGGCATCGTGCACCAGCGCGCGCTGGCCCGGCAGGAGATCGTGGCCGAGCAGCTCCAGTCCGCGCTGAACAGCCGCATCGTGATCGAGCAGGCCAAGGGATTCCTGACGCACCGGCTCGGAGTGTCCGTCGAGGACGCCTTCGCCGCGCTGCGTGACTACGCGCGCTCGCGCAACCGCAAGCTCACCGAGGTCGCCGCCGACGTGATCGAGGGCCGCGTCGACCTGTCCGCCGACTGATCCACGGTCACCTGTCATGTGAGGATGACAGGTGCCGTGCCAGACTGGCCGCATGAGTCAGGGGCGGATCGACCGGCGCTCGCCACTGCCGTACTACGCGCAGCTCAAGGCGCTGCTCGTGGAGCGGCTCGACGCGGAGATCGAACCGGGCGACCGGCTGCCGGGCGAGATCGCGCTGTGCGACACGTACGGGGTGTCGCGCACGGTGGTCCGGCAGGCGCTGGACGAGCTGGAGTCCGAGGGGCGGATCGTGCGCCGCAAGGGCCAGGGCACGTTCGCCGCCGCGCGCAAGACCGACGAGACGCTGTTCCAGTCGCTGACCGGCCTGTACGAGGACGTCACCGCGCGCGGCGAGGAGCTGCGCAGCGACGTGCGCGAGCTGGACCTCACCCCCGCGACCGGTGAGGTGGCCGCCGAGCTGGGGCTGGCCGAGGGCACGCCGGTGGTGTGCCTGGAGCGGCTGCGGTTCGTCGGCGACGAGCCGTGGGTGCTGGCCCGCACGTACCTTCCGGAGGACGTCGCCCCCGGCATCCTGGACGAGAACTTCACCAAGCGGTCGCTGTACGCCGTACTGGAGGACACGTACGGCGTGGAGCTGGACCACGGGCGCCGGCTGGTCGAGGCCGTGCCCGCCTCCCCGGCGATCGCGCACGCGCTCGGGCTGCGCTCCCGCGACCCCGTGCTCCTGCTGCGCAGCACGGCCTGGGACACCACCGGCCGCCCCGTCGAGTACTTCGTCGCCTATCACCGCGGCGACCGCAGCCGGTTCCAGGTGCACCTGCGCCGCCACCGCGACCGCGCCAACCCGGTGCCGGGGATGATCGTCCACAACGACTCTTGACATCCTGTAATTACAGGACGACAGTGGCCTCCATCGTTCACGAGGGAGGTCCCGCGTTGTCGTCGTTCGCCACCCTGCCCATCGACCCCGTCCGGGTCGCCATCGACGCCACCGACGGCTCCGTACGCCCGGCCGGCCCGGTGCAGACCCGGCGGATGTCGGACCTGCGCGGCCTGTTCGCCGACACCGCCGCGTGGGAGCGGGCGCTGCCGGAGGACCGGGTCGTGTACGAGGTGGCCTCGTCGCCCGTACCGGAGGAGGCGGGCGAGCTGCCGCAGTCGATCACCACCATCCACCCCGGTGACGTCGGCGGTGAGTTCCACATGACCAAGGGGCACATGCACCCGAAGTGGCGCGGCGAGATCTACCTGGGCCTCGCCGGCACCGGCGGGCTGCTGCTGTACGACGGGCGGACGCCGTCGTACATCGACATGGCGCCCGGCGTGATCGGGTACATCCCGCCGGGCTGGGCGCACCGCAGCGTCAACACCGGCGACGAACCGTACCGATTCCTGGCCGTCTACCCCGGCGACTCCGGTCACGACTACGACTGGGTGCTCGCGCACGGCATGGGCTACCGCGTGCTGCGCGGCACCGGTGCCGGACCCGAGCTCCGCCCCTTCACCCCCGCACGCTGACCCGATCCCCTGTCCGCCCCACGGACCCCGAGGAACCCCCATGCCCCGTATCCGTTATGTCTCGCCCGGAGTCGCCGCGGCGATCGCCGTCGTAGCGATCGGCGCCGGGCTCACCACCGGAAAGACCGTCTTCGGCGGCGGCGACGCCGCGTCCGGTGGCGGCCCGAGCGCCATCGCCGGCACCCGCATCGACGTCATCACCAAGGCCACCGACTCGGAGTTCTGGCAGTCGATGCTGGCCGGGTCGAAGAAGGCCGGAAAGGACCTCGGCGTCAAGCTCGGCCTGTTCGGGCCCACGTCGGAGACCGACATCGACGGCCAGGTCAAGCTGGTGGAGAACTCCATCTCCCGCGGCGCGGACGCCATCGTGCTCGCGTCGAACTCCTCGACCGCGCTGAACGGCGTGGTCAAGCGGGCCCGCGCGCAGGGCATCAAGGTGATCACCGTGGACAACGCGATCACCACGCAGTCCGAGGGGTTCATCGGCACCGACAACATCAAGGCCGGGCAGCAGGCCGGCGAGCGGATGTGCCAGTTGCTGACCGACAAGGGCCAGGAGAACGGCAAGGTCGTGCACGAGACCTCGGTGTCCGGCCAGCAGGTGCTGGTCGACCGGTACACCGGGTTCAAGGAGGGCCTGGCCAAGGACTGCCCGGACGCGCAGATCGTGCAGACGCTGGCCAACGACAACGACATCAACAAGGCGGTCAGCCAGGTCGGCGACGTGCTCAGCAGCCGTAACGACGTGGTCGGGGTGTTCGCCGACAACAACGTCGGCGGTACCGGCGCGGCGCGGGCGATCAAGGAGAAGAACGCGGCGTCGCGGCTCGTCTCGGTGGCGTTCGACTCCGACCCGGCCGAGGTGGACGCGGTCAAGAACGGCACGCTCAGCGCGATCGTCGTGCAGAACCCGTACTTCTTCGGCTACCAGGGCGTGGTCGAGGCCGGGATGATGGTGCGCGGCAGCCGGCCGCCGGTGAAGCTGGACCCGGGCGCGGTGGTGATCGACAGGTCGCTGGCCGCCAAGCCGGAGTACCAGTCGCTGCTCAACCCGCCGAAGACCAAGGGCTGAGCCGATGGCCGTGACCGATACCGCCGATACCGCCGCGCCGCCGATCCTGCGGCTGCGCGGCGTGGGGAAGTCGTACGGGCCGGTGCGCGCGCTCGACGGCGTCGACCTGGACCTGCGGCCCGGCACCGTGCACTGCCTGGCCGGGGAGAACGGCGCGGGCAAGTCCACGCTCATCAAGATCCTCACCGGCGCGGTGGCGCGGGACGCCGGGACGTACGAGATCGGCGGGCGGGAGATCCGCCGCGCGGTGGCGCCCGCGGAGGCGAGCGCGGCCGGGGTCGGCGTGGTGTACCAGGAGCTGAGCCTGCTCACCGACCTGACGGTGGCGGACAACCTGTGCATGGGCGCGTTCCCGTCGCGGGCCGGGCTGGTGGACCGGCGGCGGCAGCGGGCCGCCGCGCAGGCCATGCTGGAGCGGGTCGGGCTGGATGACCTGGACGTCTCCCGTACGGTGGCCGAGCTGCCCACCGCGACGCGGCAGCTCGTGGAGATCGCCCGGGTGCTGTCCCGGGACGCCAAGGTGGTGATCTTCGACGAGCCGACCACCGCGCTGTCGGAGGACGAGGCCGCCGCGCTGCTCGCGCGCATCTCCGGGCTGCGCGACGAGGGCGTCGCCGTCCTCTACATCACCCACCGGCTTGAGGAGATCTTCGAGGTCGGGGACACGGTCACGGTGCTGCGCGACGGCGCGCACGTGGCCACCCGGCCGGTGCCGGAGTACACCGAGGACACGCTGATCGCCGCGATGGTCGGGCGGACCATCGAGAACCTGTACCCGGGGCCGCGCGAGGCTCCGGAGGAGGAGTCGGCGGCCCGGCTTGAGGTGCGCGGGCTGCGGCCGGTGGGCTTCCCCGAGCCGGTGGACCTGTCCGTACGGGGCGGGGAGGTCGTCGGCCTGGCCGGGCTGCTGGGCTCCGGGCGCAGCGAGGTGCTGCGCGCGATCTTCGGCGCCGACCCGGTGCGCGGCGGTGAGGTGCGGGTGGACGGTACGCCCGTACCGGCCGGCTCGACGCGTGCGGCGGCGCGGCGCGGGCTCGGGCTGCTCACCGAGGACCGTAAGGAGTCCGGGCTGCTGCCGGAGCTGTCCATCGAGGAGAACATCGCGATGGCCAGCTGGCGCGACGCCGGGTCGCGCGGCCTGGTGCACCACAAGAGCCTGCGCCGGCACGTGGAGGCGGCCACCGAGGGGCTGCGGCTGCGGTTCGGCGACTGGTCCGACCCGGTCTCGTCGCTGTCCGGCGGCAACCAGCAGAAGGTGCTGCTCGCCCGGTGGCGGGCGCTGGGCGCCACGGTCCTGCTGCTCGACGAGCCGACCAAGGGCGTGGACGTCGGGGCGAAGGCGGACATCTACCGGATCATCGCCGACCTGGCCGCGTCCGGCCTGGCCATCGTCGTGGTGTCCTCCTACCTGCCCGAACTGCTCGGCCTGTGCGACCGGGTGGTCGTCGTACGGGAGCGCCGCCTCGTCGCCGGCCTGACCGCCGCCGAGGCCACCGAGGAAGAGGTCCTGCGCCTGGCGAGCGTGCCTGCCCGGGGGGCCGAGCCTCCCCGGAACCCCCGGCGCACGGTGCCTTCGTATGGCGTCCGCGCACCGCGTCGGCGCTTGCCGACTGACACCGCCCACGACCCGGGCCGTGCACCACGTCGACCCGAGGAGCCGAAATGACCGACGCCACCCGCACCGCACGCCGCGAGCCGGCGGACGAGGAGATCCTCAAGCTCGGCCAGATCTTCAACAAGGGACTGGGCGGCATCCCCATCCTGCTGGTGTTGGCGTTCGCGCTGAGCCTCACCACGGACGTCTTCCTCACCGGCACCAACCTGGACAACCTCGGCCGGCAGGTGTCCATCTACGCCATCCTCGGCGTGGGCGAGCTGCTGGTGATCATCACGGCCGGCATCGACCTGTCCGTCGGGTCGGTGGTCGGCATCTCGGGCGTGGTCGCGGCCCTCGCCGTCTACGACACCACCGGCGGCATCCCCATCCTGTGGGCGGCGGTGCTCGCGCTGGCCGCCGGGGCGCTGGCCGGCGTGATCAACGGGGTGCTGGTGGCCGTCGTCCGGCTGCCGCCGTTCATCGTGACGCTCGGCATGATGGGCATCGCGCGCGGCGTGACGCTGCTGGTCACCGGCGGCCGGACGATCCAGCCGCTGCCCGACGGGTTCGCCGGGCTGGCCGGCGGTTCGGTGTTCGGCGTGGCGAACCTGACGTGGCTGATGCTGATCGTCACGGTGGTCGTCGCGTTCTTCCTGCGCCGTACGGTGTGGGGCCGGTACATGTACGCGGTCGGGTCCAACGCCGAGTCCGCGCGGCTGACCGGGGTGCCGGTGCGGGCCGTGCAGATCAGCGCGTACACGCTGAGCGGCACGCTGGCCGCGCTCGCCGGGCTGCTGCTGGCGTCCCGGCTGGGCAACGGCGTGCCGACCGCGGGCACCGGGTACGAACTGCAGGCCATCGCGGCGTGCGTGATCGGCGGGGCCAGCCTGTTCGGCGCGCGCGGCACGGCGCTGGGTGCACTGGTCGGCGCGCTGGTGGTCGGGCTGCTGGACAACGGCGGCACGCTGCTCGGCATCGACCCGTTCTGGCTCCAGGTGCTCACCGGCGTGCTGATCCTCGCCGCCGTGGCCGCGGAGAAGCTGCACGACCTGCGGGGAACGGCGGCCGCCACATGATCATCGCGCATGACCTGGGCACCACCGGGGACAAGGCCTCGCTGCACCACGACGACGGGCGGCTGGTCGCCGCGGCCACCGTACGGTACGGCACGCGGTACGCCGACGGCGGCGTCGCCGAGCAGAACCCGGACGACTGGCACGACGCGGTCTGCGCGGCCACCCGCCGGCTGCTCGCCGACACCGGCACGGCGGCGGGTGCGGTCGCGGCCGTGTCGTTCAGCGGGCAGATGATGGGCGCGGTGCTGCTCGACGCCGCGCACCGGCCGGTACGGCCCGCGCTGATCTGGGCCGACCACCGCAGCTCCGCGCAGGCGGCGCGGCTGAACGCGGCGCTCGGCGAGGAGGAGGCGTACCGGCTGCTCGGGCACCGGATCCATCCGACGTACTCGCTGACGAAGGTCTGCTGGGTGCGCGAGCACGAGCCGGACGTGTTCGCCCGCGTGGCCGGCGTGTGCCTGGCCAAGGACTACGTGGTGCGGCGGCTGACCGGGCGGTTGGTCACCGACCCGTCCGACGCGTCCAGCACGAACGCCTACGACCAGGAGCGCGGCGCCTGGTCGGAGCGGGTGCTGGAAGCGGCCGGTCTTGACTCCGGGCTGTTCCCGGAGATCGTGCCGGCCACCACGGTCGTCGGCGAGCTGTCCGCGGCCGCGGCGGACGCGACCGGGCTGGCCGCCGGCACGCCGGTGGTGCTGGGCGGCGGGGACGGGCCGCTGGCCGCGCTCGGCGCGGGCCGCGTCGATCCGGCCGACGGCGCGTACGCGTACCTGGGGTCGTCGTCGTGGGTGTCGCTGTCGGCCGCCGCGCCGATGCACGACCCGCGGATGCGCACGATGACCTTCGACCACGTGGTGCCCGGCCGGTACGTGCCCACGGCGACCATGCAGACCGGCGGCGCCGCGCTGGAGTGGGCCGCGGAGGTGCTGCGCCCGGACGGCGGCGAGGCGCGGTTCGCCGAGCTGACCCGGGCGGCGGCGGAGGTGGACACGCGCGGCCTGTACTTCCTGCCGCACCTGATGGGCGAGCGGTCCCCGTACTGGACCGCCGCCGCCCGCGGCACGTTCCTCGGCCTGGCCCGGCACCACGGGCCCGCGCACCTGACCCGGGCGGTGCTGGAAGGGGTGGCGTTCAACCTGTACACGTGCGTGCGGGCGTTCCGCGAGGCCGGGCACGCGGTGGACACGGTGGACGCGATCGGCGGCGGGGCGTCCAGCGACCTGTGGTTGCAGGTCCTCGCCGACACGTGGGGCGCGACGGTACGCCGGCGGCGGATCGGCGAGGAGGCGAACAGCCTGGGCGCGGCGGTGGTGGCCGCGGTCGGCACCGGCCTGGTCCCCGATTTCGGGGTGGCGCGGGAGCTGTCGGACGTGACGGCGGAGTTCACCCCGGACCCGGGGCGGCACGCGGACTACGCGGCGCGGCATGCGTCATTCCTGGACGCGTACGCGCGCCTTGAGGGCTGGTACGAGCGGGAGAACGGGTGAGTGCGGAGACCTGGCCGCGCCGTCGCGGTACCGCCGGGGTTCAAGGCGGTCCCGGTGGCGCGCCCCCACGACCCGCTCGGAACCCTGGCGGTACCACCGCGCACGGCGCGCCGCGGAGTGTGGTCCTCGTGACCTCGCGTTCGTATGCCTACGACGCGGCCCTCCGGCAAGCCGGGCTCGACGTCGTGCGCGGTACCCCCGCGCACGACCTCGACGAGCTGCGTCCCGCGCTCGCCGCCGCCGTCGCCTGGATCGCCGGTACGGGCCCGGTCACCGACGCCCACCTGGCCGCCGCCCCCGCGCTGCGGGTGCTCGCCCGGTACGGCGTCGGGGTCGACGCGGTGGACCTCGGCGCCGCCGCGCGCCGCGGCGTCGCCGTGACCAACACGCCCGGCGCCAACGCCGACGCGGTCGCCGACCTGGCCGTCGCGCTGCTGCTCGCCGCCCTGCGCGGCGTGGTGCCCGGCGACCGCGGCGTACGGGCGGGGGACTGGCGGACGCGGCGCGGACGCGAGCTGGGCCCGTTGACCGTCGGGCTGGTCGGGTACGGGCGGATCGGGCGCGGCGTCGCGCGGCGGCTGGCCGGGTTCGGGACGCGGGTGCTGGCGTACGACCCGTACGCGGCGGACGCGGGCAGTGGCATGGACGAGCTGCTGCGCGCGTCCGACGCGATCAGCCTGCACGCGCCCGGAGGGGTGCGCATCGTGGACGGCGCCTGGCTGCGGCGGGTGCGTCCGGGCGCGGTCCTGGTCAACACGGCGCGTGCCGACCTGGTGGACGAGGACGCGGTCGCGGCGGCGCTGCGCGACGGGCGGCTCGCGGCGTACGCGGCCGACACGCTGACCGGCGAGAACGGCGCGCACACCGGGCCGCTGCTCGCCGCCGACCTGGCGGACCGGGTGATCGTCACGCCGCATGTCGGCGCGCAGACGGCGGAGTCGGTCGAGCGGATGGGCCGCGCGGCCACCGACGCGGTTCTGGACGTACTGGCCGGGCGCGACCCGGCGCACCCCGTCACGGCGCGGGGCACGGACGACGCGGCCCGGGCGGGCCGCTGAGGGGAAGGAATTCATGGCAGAGCTTGCGGCGCTGCGGACGGCCGGGGTGGTGGCGGTGCTGCGCGCGCCGTCGCCGGAGTCGGCGCTCGCCTGTGTGGACGCGCTGATCGACGGTGGCGTCACCGGGATCGAGATCACGTACTCGACGCCGGACGCCGCGCGGGTCATCGAGCGGGTGCGCCGCGATCATCCCGAGGCGTACGTGGGGGCTGGCACGGTGCTGACCGCGGACCAGGCGCGGGCCGCCGCCGACGCGGGCGCGCGGTTCCTGGTCAGCCCGGGCACCACGGACGACCTGGCCGCCGCGCTGCTGGACACCGGGCTGACCACGCTGCTCGGCGCGCTCACGCCCAGCGAGCTGATGCACGCGCTGGCGCTCGGCGCGCACGCCGTGAAGATCTTCCCGGCGTCCCTCGGCGGCCCCGCGTACCTGAAGGCGCTGCGCGGCCCGTTCCCGGAGGTGCCGCTGGTGCCCACCGGCGGCGTCTCCGCGGACAACGTCGCCGACTGGCTCGGCGCGGGCGCCCTGGCCGTCGGCGCGGGCGGCGAACTCTGCCCGTCCACGGCGATCGCCTCCGGCGACACCGAGGAGATCGCCCGGCGCGCCCGCGCCTTCACCCGAGCCCTCCAGGAGGCCCGCGCATGACCCCCGGCGAAGGCCGCCACGCCGCGGCCGGTGGTGGGCAGGTCATGGAGTTCGTCGGTGTCAGTACGGGCGGGTCGTCGATCATGCGGGTGTTCCCGGAGTGGGCGCGGGTGCTCGGGCTGCCGACGGCGCGGCTGGTCGGGCATGATGTGGCGCTCGGCGCTCCGGCGGAGCGGTACCGGGAGCTGGTCGAGGGGCTGAAGGCCGATCCGGCGCGGCTCGGGGCGCTGGTCACCACGCACAAGGTGGCGCTGTACGACGCGGCCGCCGACCTGTTCGACGAGCTCGACGACTTCGCCGCGCTCTGCGGCGAGATCTCCTCGATCTCCAAGCGCGGCGGGCGGCTGGTCGGCCACGCCAAGGATCCGCTCACCGCCGGGCTGGCCATCGAGGAGTTCCTCGCCCCGGACCACTTCGCCCGGACCGGCGGCCACGTGCTGTGCCTCGGCGCGGGCGGCGCCGGTACCGCGATCGCCTGGTACCTGGCCCGCCGCCCGGACCCGCCCGCCCGCCTCACCTGCACCGACGTCTCCACCGACCGCCTCGCCGCCCTGCACCGGGTGGTGCCCGCCGCGCGGACCCACCCGGTCACCGGCCCGGCCGACGACCTGCTCGCGGAACTCCCCCCGGGCAGCCTGGTGATCAACGCGACCGGCCTCGGCAAGGACCGCCCGGGCTCCCCGCTCGGCCCGTCCCCCCGCTTCCCGGCCGGCACCCTCGCCTGGGAGCTGAACTACCGCGGCGACCTGGACTTCCTGCACGCCGCCACGGCCCAGCCGGACGTGACCGTGGTGGACGGCTGGCGGTACTTCGTCCACGGCTGGTCCCAGGTCATCGCCGAGGTCTTCGACGTCCACCTGACCCCGGAGATCGTCGCCGAGCTGTCCCGTACGGCCGAGGCGGTGCGGTGATCCGTACGGCGCTCGGCGACATCGCGCCGGACGACCTCGGCCGTACCGACTACCACGAGCACCTGTTCCAGGTCAGCCCGCTGCTGCCGGGCGAGGAGCTGGACGACGAGGACCGCAGCCGTACGGAGGCCGCCTCGCTGGCCGAGGCCGGGATCGACGCGATGGTCGACGCGACCCCGATCGGCCTCGGCCGGGACGCCGCGGCCGTGGCCCGGATCTCCGCCGCCACCGGCCTGCGCGTCGTCCTCAGCACCGGCGCGCACCGCTGCGTCCACTACGCCGACGGCCACCCGCTGCTCGCCCTGTCCGAGGACGACCTGGCCGCCCGGTTCACCGCCGAGCTGACCGAGGGGATCACCGGGGGCGTACGGGCCGGGCTGGTGAAGGCCGGCATCGGGTACTGGTCGATCGGCCCGTTCGAGCGCCGGGTGCTGGCCGCCGCGGGCGCCGCGCACCGGGCCACCGGCGCGCCGGTGATGGTGCACCTGGAGCACGGCAGCGCCGCGTTCGAGGTGCTGGCCGAGCTGGCGGCGCACGGCGTCGCCGCGGACCGCGTGGTGCTGGCGCACGCCGACCGCAACCCCGACCCGGGCCTGCACGCGGAGCTGTGCGCGGCGGGCGCGTACCTCGGCTACGACGGCATGGCCCGGCACCGCGAGTGGCCGGACGCCCTGATCCTCGACTGCCTGCTCCGTACGATCGAGGCGGCCGGCCCGTACCGCCTGCTGCTGGGCGGCGACGTGGCCCGGCGTACCCGGTACCGCGCGTACGGCGGCCTGCCCGGCCTGGACTACCTGCCCCGCCGCTTCGTCCCGCGCGTCACGGCGGCGGCCGGCGCCGAGGCCGTACACACGCTGCTCGTGACCAACCCGGCGCGCCTGCTCAGCTGGCGCCGCTAGCCCGCGCACTCCGCGCCACGGCCGCCTGCCACACCATCAGTGCGGGCACCAGGCCGAGCTCGATGCCGAGCGCGGCCAGCATCGTCGGATGCGGCCGGCCCTTCTTCCGCAGCGACACGAGCCGGGCGAGGCCGCCGGCGAACGCCGTGCCCAGGGCGATCCGCAGGGCGCGCGGTCCGTTGAATGCGCTCATCTGCCCATGATCGCGCGGGTGCCCGCCCCCTTCGTCCTGCGGGCACCCGCGACCAGGTGGTCCGCGGGCCCGGCTACGCCGCTCTCCCCCCAGGGAGCGGCATAAAACGCTCGCGACCCGGTTCTGCGGGTGCGCGTCCCCTCATCCGTGCGCCCGTTGTCCGGAGCGTCCCCCAAGGCCGTCCGAGCGCGGACCGGTGACGACGCATCGTGTGCTCGTAGCTACGCTGCGATGTCGTCGTGGAGCAACGTACCGGTGCGATGGTTGCAAGAACGTTGCGCGTGGCGGGTTCACGGGGTGGCGAAGAGTCCGGACCGGTACTCGCCGGCCGCCTGCTCGGCCGCCTTGTAGTGCAGTTTCTTGCCGGTGGCGTTCAGCGGCAGGGCGTCGACGAACCGGTACGCGCGGGGCCTCTTGTACGCGCTGAGCATCGGATGGGCGCGGCAGTGCGCCTCGCAGTCCGCCGCGCTCAGCCCGGCGTCGGCGCGCACCACGTACGCCACCACCAGCTGCCCCCAGCGCTCGTGCGGTACGCCGACGACCAGGGAGTCGGTGACGCCGGGGTGGTCGTTGAGCGCCTCCTCCACCTGCGCCGGGTGCACGTTCTCCCCACCGGAGACGATCATGTCGTCCTTGCGGCCGACGATGGTGATGTACTCGTCGGCGTCCCAGGTGGCCAGGTCGCCGGTGTACAGCCAGCCGTCGTGGAACTTGCGCGCGTTGGCCTCCGGGGCGTGCGTGTAGTGGTACCCGGACTTCGGCGAGCGGATGATCACCTCGCCGATCTCCGCGCCGTCGCGCGCGGCGGTCTCCCACGGCTCGGCGCGCCGGTCTTCGTACACCCGCACCACGGCCACGTCGTCGTCCGTGCAGGCCCGCCCGGCGGTGCCGGCGTGCTCGGGCAGGTCGGCGGGGCGCAGGAAGGTGTTCCAGAACGTCTCGGTGGTGCCGTACCCGTTGAAGATCCGCGGCGTCAGCACCTCCTGGTACCGCAGGCACGCCTCGCGGGTCAGCGGCGCGCCCATCGTGACGATGCCGCGCAGGCTGGACAGGTCGCGCGGGCGGTCGAGCTGTGCGGCGGTCAGCAGCTCCAGGTTGGTGGGCGCGCCGATGAGGAACGTGATGCCGAGCGACGCGACGAGGTCGAGCACGTGGCCGGCGTCGAACGCGCGCAGCGGCACGGCCTGCGCGCCCGCGTAGAACACCGGGTTGGGGCCGCCGGAGAACAGCCCGCCGCGGTGGAACCACGGGGTCATGTTCAGCGTGAGATCCTCCGGGGCCAGCGGGAAGTGCATGATCACGTCGTGCGCGCTGAGCACCTCGACCATGCTGTTCAGCCCGACGCCCTTCGGCATGCCGGTGGTCCCGGACGTGTACAGCCGGGTGGTCTCCGCGTACGCCGACTCCGCCGGGTGCGGGCGGTCCGCGCCGGGCGCGGCGAACAGGCCAGCGAACGGCACCGCGCCGGCGTCCGTACCGCAGGCGACGGCCAGGACGTCCGGCCGGTGCGACGCCAGCTTCAGCGCGGCGCGGGCGCCGTCGGCCAGCGCGGCGTCGTACACGAACACCCGGGGCGCGCTGTCGTCGAGGATGTAGGCGGTCTCGCCGGGCGCCAGCCGGTGGTTGACCGGCGCGCCGACCGCCCCGCAGGCCTGCGCGGCCAGATAGAGCAGAGCGAACTCCGGCGTGTTGTAGAGCTGGTAGACGATCGTGTCGCCGGGCCGTACGCCGTGCGCGGCCAGGCCGGCGGCGAGCCGGTCCACCTCGGCGCCCAGCTCGGCGTAGGTCCAGGAGCGGCCGGACGCGGGGTCGTGCAGCGCGACGCGGTCGGCGTAGCGGTGGGTGTTGCGGCGGAACCCGGCCAGGTAGGTGAACTCCCGCTCGAGCACCGTCCGGAAGGCGGACGCGTCGTAGTCGGTCGAGGCCGTCATCGATCCCTCCCTGGGCCGGACATCAAGTTTGTTACGCGCAATGAAACGATAGACCTTTCGCAAACCGCGTACGCATGGAGGAAGCCGTGGCCTCGTCGTCTCCGCACTGGGGCGTGTATCTGCCGACGCTCGACTCGTACCGGCAGGGCACCCCGCCGGCGATCGAGGCGGCGCGGCGCGCGGAGACGCTCGGCTTCGGCACCGTGTGGGCCGGCGACCACCTGGTGTTCCACCCGCCGCTGCTCGAAGCGATCTGCGTGCTGTCCGCGGCGGCCGCGGTCACCACGCGGATCCGGCTGGGCATCGGCGTGCTGATGCTGCCGCTGCGCAACCTCGTCTGGGCGGCCAAGCAGCTGACCACCGTGGACGCGCTGGCCCCCGGACGGCTGGCGCTCGGCGTCGGCGTGGGCGGGGAGAACCCCGACGAGTACGCGGCCGCCGGCGTGCCGCACCGGGAGCGCGGGCGGCGGCTGGACGAGGCGCTGTCCGTGCTGCCCGGCCTGCTCACCGGCAAGCCGGTGGACCATCCCGGGCCGCTGCTGCCGCTGCGCACTCCGGCGCTGGAACCGGCCGCCGCGGTGCCGCCGCCGCTGTACGTGGGCGGGCGCAGCGACGCGGCGCTGGAACGGGCCGCCCGGTACGGCGACGCCTGGCTGGCCATGTGGCACCGGCCGGACACCGTCGCCGAGCGCCGCCGGCGGCTGGCCGCGCGCGCCGCGGAGCTGGGCCGGCCCGCGCCGGGCACCACCATGCTGGTGTTCGTGAACGTCAACGACGACGCGGCGCTGGCCCGCCAGCAGGCGGCGGCGCTGCTGTGGGGGCAGTACCGCGTGCCGTTCGACCAGGTCGAGCGGTACACCGCGGCCGGGCCGGCCGGGCTGGTCGCCGAGCGGCTGGCCGCGTACCGCGCGGCGGGCGTGACGGAGTTCGCGCTGCACCCGGCGGCGCCGGACGCGCTCGCGCAGTACGACGCGTACGCCCGGGTGCGCGAGCTTGTCGGCTGACGCGGTCATTGCGGCGCGCGCCGCCACATGCGGTCGAGGTCGTCGCCGCTGGTGTAGCCGGTCAGCGCGCCGGCGCCGTCCACGGTGACCTCCTCGCCCGTTACGTACCGGCCCGCGTCGGAGAGCAGGAACGCGATGACCGGCGCCACCTCCTCCGGCGCGGCGGCGCGGCGCAGCGGCAGGCCGTGCTCGATGCCGGCGCGCAGGTGCGGGCGCGACATCAGCGGCGCGGCCATCGGCGTGTCCATGTAGCCGGGGGAGACGGCGTTGGCGCGGACGCCGCGCGGGCCGTACTCCAGGGCGACCGCGCGGGCCAGCGAGGCGACGCCCGCCTTGGACACCGCGTACGCCGCGCCGCCGGGCTGTGGATAACGGCTCGCCACCGACGCGACCAGGGCGATCGCGCCCTGGGTCTCGATCAGGTACGGAAGTGCGGCGCGGACGACGTGGAACGCGCCGGTGACGTTCACGTCCAGGTGCGCGGCCCACGCGTCGTCGGTGAGCAGGTGCAGCGGCGTGAGGTCGTTGCGGAAGATCCCGGCGCACCCGGCCACCGCGTGGATCCCGCCCAGCTCGGCGGCGGTCCGCGCGACCGCGTCGCGTACGGCGGCGGGATCCCGCACGTCCGCGGTCAGGTGCAGCGCGGTCCCGCCCGGCGCGGCCTCCTCGCGATCCAGCGCGGCGACCGCCCACCCCTGCCCGGCCATCAGCTCCGCCACCGCACGGCCAAGCCCGGACGCCGCCCCGGTCACGAGCACGACGCGGTGCGCCGGGCGGGCGGCGGGCCCGGCCGCGCCCGGGCCGGGCGGGGTGCCGCGCGTCATCGCGCCGCCTCTTCCGCCTCGGCCAGGACCTGGCGGGCGATGACGAGTTGCTGGATCTCCTGGGTGCCCTCCTCGAACCAGAAGCCGCGGGCGTCGCGGTAGATGCGCTCGATCGGGGCGTCCGTGGTGTAGCCGTAGCCGCCGTGGACGCGCAGCGCCAGGTCGGTGACGCGGCCGATCATGTTCAGGCAGAAGAGCTTGGCGGTGGACGCCGCCACGGTGATGTCCGCGCCCGCGTCGTGCAGCTCCGCGGCCCGCCGGACCAGCCCGCGGCCGGCGTCGACGTCCGCGCGCATGTCCGCCAGGTGCGCCTGGATCGCCTGCCGCCCGGCGATCGGCCGGCCGAACGTCTCCCGCCGCAGCGCGAACCGCGCGGCCTCGGCCAGCGCCCGCTCGCCCAGCCCGACCATGCACGCGGACAGCGAGACCCGGCTGTAGTCCAGGAAGTACAGGCCGACGTCCAGCCCGGCGCCGACCGGCCCGAGCCGGTGCGCGTCGGGCACCCGCATGCCGTCGTACCGCAGCCACGCGTGCCCGGTGCCGTGCAGGCCCATCGTCCGCTGGCCCGCGTCGATGCCGAAGCCCGGGGTGTCGCGCGGGATGAGGAACGCGGTCAGCGAGTCCTTGGCGCCGCGCTCGTCGGTCGCGGCGACCAGCAGGAAGTGGGTGGCCCGGTCGGCGAACGTGATGAGGTGCTTCTCACCGGTCAGCAGCCAGTCGTCCCCGTCCCGTACGGCGCGGGACCGCAGGTCGCGGCCGGTGCCGCCGGTCGCCTCGGTCAGGCAGAAGGCCACCACCGCGTCGCCGGCCGCCAGCCCGGACACCACCTTGCGCTGCCGCTCGACGCCGAAGTGCGCGATCGGCCGCCAGATGCCGTTGGCCAGGTGCACCAGCATCCGCCCGGCGCCCGGCCCCATCGCGGCGGCCTCCAGGTACGGCAGCAGCTCCACCGTGGACAGCCCGAAACCGCCGTACGCCTCCGGCACGGTCAGCCGGTACGCACCGAGCCGCGCCGCCCCGTCCAGGATCGCCGCCGGCAGCCGGTCCGTCCGCTCGATCTCCGCCGCGGCCGCCTCCACCTCGCCGGTGAAGAAGTCGCGGAACGCACGCACCTCTGGGGGCACGGGGATCTCCTCTCTCAGGGTTCGACGACGGCCCGGACCAGGCCGTCGGGGCGCCGGGCGAGCAGGTCGAACGCCTCGGCCGCGCGGTCGAGCGGCAGCCGGTGGCTGACCATGCCGGACACGTCGAGGCGTCCGTCGCGGACCAGCGCGACGACCTCGCGCAGGTCCGCGACGGTGGAGGTGTACGTGCCGGCGACGGTGATCTCCCGGGTGACGAACGGCACGATCCCGCCGAGCCGCAGGTCGCCGGGGGTCACCGAGCCGAGCACCAGCCGGCCGCCGGGCCGCAGCAGGCGCACCGCCTCGGCCGGGGCGTCCGGGGCGCCGGTGAAGTCGACGACCACGTCGGCCGGGCCGGTCTCCGCGCGCACGTCCTTGGCCCGTACGCCGGCGTACGCGGGGACGCCGAGCGCCTCGATCCGGCGGGCGGTGGCCGGGCTCCGGACGACCGCGGCCAGCCGTACGGACGGGTCGAGGGCGCGGGCGAGGTGCAGGAGCGCGGTGCCGACGCCACCGGCGCCGTACACGCACAGCAGGCCGCCGGGCGGTACGGCGGCGGTGGCCAGCGCGTGGTGCGCGGTGGCGGCGGCGTCGGGGAGCACGGCCGCGGTCACCGGGTCCAGGCCGTTCGCCACGACCAGCCGGTCGGCGGGCCACAGCAGTTCGTCGGCCAGGCCGCCGGGTTCGTGGATGCCGAGGATGGGCGCGGCGGCGCAGCGCTGCTCGCGCCCGTCCGCGCAGGCCGCGCACGTACCGCAGGGGATGATCAGGTGCGGCAGGACCAGGTCGCCGACCGCGATGCCGTCCGCCGGACCGGTGATCTCGGTGACCGTCGCGGCCACCTCGTGGCCGGGCACCAGCGGGTAGTCCACGCCGGGCGGCAGCGGCATGCCGTCCAGATAGTGCGCGTCGGTGCCGCACACCCCGCACGCCCGCACCCGCAGCCGCGCCCACCCCGGACGCGGCGGCGCGGGCGCGGCGGACTCCAGCCGCAGCGATTTCGGGCCCGTGATCGTCAGCGCGCGCATCCGGCCTCCTCGCCCTTGTGACCCCGACCGTAGGTGATTATTTTGCTTGGGCGTAGCGTATTGCTTGCCCAGTACGCGGGACGCAGAGGGGGATCGGCAGATGGCGGACGGGGTCGTGGTGACCGGGCTCGGTGCGGTGACCCCGGTCGGGAACGACGCGGCCACGACGTGGGACGCGCTCACCCAGGGCCGGTCGGGCATCGGGCCGATCACCCGGTTCGACGCGTCCGGGGACCGGGTGCGCATCGCCGGCGAGGTCACCGGCTTCGACCCGGCCGCGTACCTCGACCACAAGCGGGTGCGCCGCTCCGCGCGGTTCGCCCAGTTCGCGGTGGCCGCCGCGCGGGAGGCCGTCCGCGACGCGGGCCTGGCCGAGCTGGACGCGGACCGGACCGGCGTGGTGGTGAACACCGCGGTCACCGGCTTCCCGGAGATCCAGGGCGGCGTCGAGTCGCTGCACGACCGCGGCGCGCAGCGGGTCAGCCCGTACTTCGTGTCATCGGTGATCCCGAACATGCCGGCCTGCGAGGTCGCCATGGACCTCGGCGTGCACGGGCCGGTCACCGCCGGCGCGCTGGCCTGCGCCAGCGGCGTGTACGCGCTGCTCGACGCGCGCCGGCTGATCCTCGCCGGCGAGGCGGACGTGGTCATCGCGGGCGGCACGGACGCCGGCATCACGTCGGTGATGCTCGCCGGGCTGACCAACATGGGCGCGCTGTCCCGGCGCAACGACGAGCCGGAGCGCGCCAGCCGCCCGTTCGACGCGGACCGCGACGGGTTCGTGTTCGGCGAGGGCGCCGTCCTGCTGGTCCTGGAGTCGGCCGCGCACGCCCGGGCGCGCGGCGCCGTGCCGTACGCGGAACTGGCCGGCGGCGCGCTGACCAGCGACGCCTTCCACGTCAGCGCGCCGGACCCGAGCGGCGCGCAGCCGGTCGCGGCGATCCGGCAGGCGCTGGACCGTACCGGCACCGGTCCGTCCGACATCGACTACATCTGCGCGCACGGCACCTCGACGAAGATCAACGACGTGACCGAGACGCAGGCCATCCGTACCGCGCTCGGCCCGCGTGCCGACCACGTGGCGGTCAGCTCGCCGAAGTCGATGGTCGGGCACCTGATCGGCGCGGCCGGCTCGCTGTCCGCGCTGGTCTGCGCGCTGGCCATCCGCGACGGCCTGGTCCCGCCGACGATCAACCAGGACACCCCGGACCCGGAGTGCGACCTGGACTACGTACCGGACAAGGCCCGGCCGATGCCCGTGCGCGCCGCGCTGGTCAACGCGTTCGGCTTCGGCGGCCAGAACTGCGTGGCGGTGCTCAGGGCGCCGTGACCGGCCGGTAGCGCGTCTCGCCCTTGGCGTGCACGGGCTCCACCAGGCCGGCGGTGGACAGGTGCGCGATCGACGCGCCGACCTCGCCGCGCTCCAGCGGGAGCTTGTCGTCCAGCTCGGTCTCGGTCGGCAGGTGGTCGCCCCAGGTGTCGGCCTCGACGACGGCCTCGTACACCCACTCGTCGGCCGGGGTCATCTCCTGTACGTCCCGGGCGAAGCGTCCCATGACCTCCCCATAGCCCGTTTCACCGGGAGATAACGCGGAAGGGGCGGGACATGCAACGGGGAGTCGCGCACAAGATCATCGAGGCGCACCTGGTCGAGGGGGAGATGACGCCGGGTACGGAGATCGGCCTGCGCGTCGACCAGACGCTGACGCAGGACGCCACCGGCACGCTGGTCATGCAGGAGCTGGAGGCGCTGGGTCTGGATCGCGTACGCACCCGGTTGAGCGCGCAGTACGTGGACCACAACCTGCTGCAGGCCGACGAGCGCAACGCCGAGGACCACGAGTTCCTGCGCACCGCGTGCCGGCGGTACGGCGCGTGGTTCTCCAAGCCGGGCAACGGCGTGTCCCATCCCACGCACATGCAGCGGTTCGGCGTACCCGGCGCGACGCTGGCCGGGTCGGACTCGCACACGTGCGCGGCCGGGTCGCTCGGCATGCTGGCCATCGGCGTCGGCGGGCTGGAGGTGGCGCTGGCGATGGCCGGGGAGCCGCTGTACGTGCGGATGCCGGAGATCTGGGGCGTCCGGCTGACCGGCGGGCTGCCGCCGTGGGTGTCGGCGAAGGACGTGATCCTGGAGATGCTGCGCCGGCACGGCGTGAAGGGCGGCACCGGCCGGATCATCGAGTACCGCGGGCCCGGGCTCGCCGGGCTGAGTGCGATGGACCGGCACGTGATCGCCAACATGGGCGCCGAGCTGGGCGCGACCACCTCGGTGTTCCCCGCCGACGACGCGGTCCGCGCGTTCCTGGACGCCGAGGACCGGTCCGCCGACTTCACGCCGATCGCGGCCGACCCGGACGCCGCGTACGACGTCACCGAGGAGATCGACCTGTCCTCGCTGGTGCCGCTGATCGCGCGTCCGTCCTCGCCGGGCGACGTGGTGCCGGTGGACGAGGTGGCCGGGACGGAGATCGGGCAGGTGGTGATCGGCTCGTCCGCCAACCCGGGGCTGCGGGACTACGCGGTCGCCGCGGCGATGGTGCGCGGGCGGCAGACCGACGCGCGGGTGAGCTTCGACGTGAACCCGTCGTCCCGGGAGATCTTCGCCGACCTGACCCGGATGGGCGCGACGTTCCAGCTGATCGGCGCGGGCGCGCGCATCCACCAGGCCGGGTGCCTGGGCTGCATCGGGATGGGCCAGGCGCCCGCGGCGGGGCGCAACTCGCTGCGCACCTTCCCGCGCAATTTCCCCGGGCGGTCCGGTACGGAGGACGACGCGGTGTGGCTGTGCTCGCCGGAGACGGCCGCGGCGAGCGCGCTGACCGGGGTGATCACCGACCCCCGGGCGTGGGCGCGCGAGGCCGGGCTGGGGTACCCGGAGCTGGATCTGCCGTCCCGCGCGACCGTCAACACGGCGATGCTGGAGCCGCCCCCGCCCGCGGAGGAGGCGGCGCGACAGGAGCTCGTACGGGGGCCGAACATCTCCGCGCTGCCCGAGTTCGACCCGCTGCCGGAGGAGCTGACGGTCCCGGTGCTGCTCAAGGCGGGTGACGACGTCTCCACCGACGAGATCTCACCGGCCGGCGCGGCCGCCCTGCCGTACCGCTCGAACATCCCGAAGCTGGCCGGGTTCACGCTGACCCGCATCGACCCGGAGTACCCCGAGCGGGCCCGGAAGACCGGCGACCACGTGATCGTCGCGGGCGACAACTACGGCCAGGGCTCGTCGCGCGAGCACGCCGCCATCACCCCGCGCCACCTGGGCCTGCGCGCGGTCATCGCCCGCTCCTACGCCCGCATCCACTGGCAGAACCTCGCCAACTTCGGCATCCTCCCACTGGAGTTCACCGACCCGTCCGACCTCGACCGCATCGAGGCAGGCGACACCCTGACGCTCCAAGACCTCCCCAAGGCCCTGCCAACCGGCGACCTGACCGTACGCGACACCACCCGAGACACGACGTTCCACGTCCACCACCACCTGTCCGACCGCCAGGTCGCCATGATCCTGTCCGGCGGCCGAATCCCCGCCCTCGCAAACCACGCGCCCTGACACGGAGCGCGCGAAAAGGCCTCGCTTCGCGAGACTGATTTTTTGCGCGTGCGCCTCCGTGCGTGGCTGGGCGCCGTTTGCGAAGTGCGGGCAGGGTGCGGGGCGGGGTCCTGTGCAGATTCCTGGCACGGGGGCGT
>Ga0164243_10002772_pt1 | contig 28561 bp, 30 predicted proteins | sample OricompcompostOP_FD_108781 | JGI IMG/M metagenome (GOLD analysis project Ga0164243, IMG submission 108781) | Organic Plus compost microbial communities from Emeryville, California, USA - Original compost - Organic plus compost (OP) | ecosystem: Engineered > Solid waste > Mixed feedstock >... | reverse complement strand
GGGGATGGTTCTGCCCGAGGATCTGGATTACGCCCTGGTGGGCAGCCTGTCCAATGAGGTGCGGGAAAAGCTGAGTCGGGCGCGGCCGGCCACCCTGGCGGCCGCGGGGCGGATTCCGGGCGTGACCCCGGCCGCCCTGACCGCCGTCCTGGCGCACCTCAAGCAGCGCCCGAAGCGGCAATCTGCGTAAAAGTCATGGACGCTGCGGCATTCCAGAAGGCGGCCGGTGTTTCACGTGAAACATTAGAGCGGCTGGAGACCTATGACCGGCTTCTGAAAAAGTGGCAAAAAGCCATCAATCTGGTGGGGCCAAAGACGGTCAGCCACTCCTGGGAGCGCCATTTCCTCGACTCGGCGCAGCTGTTCGGCATGGCGCCGGAAAAGGCGCGGTCCGGCGTCTGGCTGGACATGGGGGCGGGGGCCGGTTTCCCCGGCCTGGTGATCGCGCTTCTGGGCGCCCGTCATGTGCATCTGGTGGAATCCGACCTGCGCAAGGCGACCTTCCAGCGGGAAGTCATCCGTGCCACCGGTGCGCCGGCCACCGTCCATGCCGTGCGGATGGAAAGTCTTGAGCCGTTTCCGGTCGATGTCATCACCGCGCGGGCCTTTGCGCCACTGGAAAAACTTCTGGAAATGGCGTATCCCTTTTGGCGTGAGGGTGCCGTGGCCCTGTTCCCAAAGGGACGAGATGTTGAGTTGGAATTGACCCAAGCCACAAAATGTTGGAAAATGTCGCCTGACCTGCTCGAAAGCCGCACCGACCCGGATGCCAGGATTCTGCGCATCGGCGGCTTGCGCCGAGCCGACAGCCGATAATCGATGGGCCATGAGATAAAGGGGATGTGTCGTGAACCGAGATGAATACCGCTTTTCCGGCCGCGTCATCGCCATCGCCAACCAGAAGGGCGGCGTGGGCAAGACCACCACGGCGATCAACCTGGCGACGGCCCTGGCCGCCATCGGCCGCAAGGTCATGATCATTGATCTGGACCCACAGGGCAATGCCAGCACCGGTTTCGGGATCGACCGGAAAGCGCGGGCCCGCACCATCTATGACGTGCTGACCGGCCATGCCTCGCTCTCCGAGGTGTCGGTCAATGCGGGCATCCCCGGCCTCAGCGTCGTGCCGTCGTCCATCGACCTCTCGGGGGCGGAGCTGGAGCTGGTCTCCGCCGAACGCCGCTCCTACCGCCTGCGGGAAGCGATCTATGGCGGCGAGGCCAAGCAGGCGGCGGATGCCGACTATATCCTCATCGATTGCCCGCCCTCCCTGAACCTCCTGACCCTCAACGCCATGGTGGCGGCGGATTCCGTGCTGGTGCCGCTGCAATGCGAGTTTTTCGCGCTGGAGGGCCTGAGCCTGCTGATGAAGACCATCGAGCGGGTGCGCGCCGCCTTCAACCCGCAGCTGGCCATCCGGGGCGTGGTGCTGACCATGTTCGACAAGCGCAACAACCTCTCCCAGCAGGTGGAGGCGGATGTACGCGGCTATCTCGCCAGCAAGGTCTACAAGACGGTGATCCCGCGCAATGTGCGCGTCTCCGAAGCGCCGTCCTACGGCAAGCCGGCCCTTCTCTATGATCACAAATGTGTGGGCAGCCAGGCCTATATCGACCTGGCCAAGGAAGTCCTGCGCCAGGAACGGCAGACCCTGAGAGCCGCCTGACGGGACAAAGGATCATATGATGGCAGAAGACACCAAATCCCGCCTGGGGCGGGGACTTTCGGCGCTGTTGGGCGACGAGGCCGAGGACTACAGCTCCGAAGGCGGCAACCGCCCGGCGCTCGAAGTGCCCATCGAGAGCCTGAGCCCCAACCCCTACCAGCCGCGCCGGCACTTCGATGAGGAAGCCATCGCCGAGCTGGTGGAATCCATAAAGGGCCATGGTGTCCTGCAGCCGCTCCTGGTGCGCCGCAAGCCCGGCACCAGCGACCGCTATGAGATCATCGCCGGCGAACGCCGCTGGCGCGCGGCGCAGAAGGCGCGTCTGCATGACGTGCCGGTGGTGGTCCGGGACTTCACGGACCGCGATGCGCTCGAGGTCGCCATCATCGAGAACATCCAGCGCCAGGACCTCACGCCCATCGAAGAGGCGCGCGGCTACAAGCGGCTGATGGACGAGTTCAACCACACCCAGGAAGAGCTGGGCGAGGCCGTGGGCAAGAGCCGCAGCCACGTGGCCAATCTGCTGCGCCTGCTGCAGCTCCCGGCCACGGTGCAGACCCTGCTCAATACCGGCAAGATCAGCATGGGCCATGCCCGGGCGCTCATCACCGCCGAAGACCCGGAAACGCTGGCCCGCGACATCGTCAACCGCAACCTGACCGTCCGCCAGGCGGAAGCCTTTGCCGCCGGGCACGGACGCACCACGCGGACGGCCGCCAAGGTGTCCAAACCCACGACGGAAAAGGACGCCGACACGCTGGCGCTGGAGCGCGATCTGACGGAGACGCTGGGCATGGCCGTCAGCGTGAACCACGGCGGCGGGGAGGGCGGAGAGCTTAAAATCCGCTACAAGACGCTGGAGCAGCTGGACGAGATCTGCCAGCGTCTCTGCAACAGATAACCTTTTTATTTCCATAGCTTATGGAATGGTGACGTCACGCCGTCAGCGGCGCCGGCGACCCTGCCGGGCGGCGCCCGCGATGCGGAAACAGGCCTGGGCGCAGATGGCGTCCGCCGGATATCCCGTCTGCTTGGACTGTTCCTCGGCCTCAATGACGATATCCATGGCCGTTGCCATGCGCTCCGGTGTCCAGAAGTCGGCGGCGCGCTTGAGGGCGTCCGATTCCGGCCAGAAGGCCCGGGGCGTCAGGGACGCCAGGGCCTTGTCCATGGAAGCCCCCGCGTCCCGCGCCGAGACGAGGAGATGCAGCCTCTGAAGCCGGCGCGCCAGAAGCCGCAACACGCCGATGGGGGATTCGCCGGCGGCCTCCAGCCGTTTCAGCGACCGGTCCAGCGTCCTGAGGTCGCCCGCGGTCGTGGCGTCCACCACGTCCTGGATGGCCAGGGCGCCGGAATCGCCCACCGCTTCCATGCAGTCCGCCACGGTGATCGGCTCGCCGGGGGCGCCCTTGTAGAGGACGAGCTTTTCCAGTTCGCCGCGCGAGACCATCCGGTCGCTGCCGAGGCTCGACTGCAGGAAGGCGACGGCGTCTTCCTCGATGCGGTGGCCGGCGTCGGCGATAACCGAGCGGATGAGCCCGTCCAGGTCCCGCGCCGTGTCGGGATAGCAGGCGATGGCGGCGGCGTTCGCTGCGCCTTCGGCCAGCTTGCGCAGGCGTGAGCCGGCCCTGAGCTCGCCCGCCGTGACGATGAGGAAACCCGGAGGGTCCTTGGCTGCTGCCAGCGCGTCCAGCGCCGTTTCCACCGCGCCTGTCTGGGCGTCGGTCGCCGAAGACAGGATGAGCAGCCGCAGGCCACCCATGAGCGACGGGCTCAGCAGTTCATCGGACAGGCGGGCCGGATCGTCGGAGACATCCTTCGGGCCCAGTTCGGTTCGGGAAAAGGGATCGTCCTGGCCGCCCAGGACCGTTTTGCCCAGACGGTTCGCCCGCTCGCGCACCAGGCCCTCATCCGGCCCGAAAATGAGGGCGGCCCGGGCCGCGCCCGGATGGCCCAGAAACCGCTCAATCTCCCGCGGGGGTACCTTCATCGGCGGCGCTGTCCTCGTGGTTGCGGAAAAAGCCCACCAGCCGGGCGGTGATGCGCCGCGACAGCTCCTCGGCCAGGCCGCGCAGCGTGTCCTGCCGCGTGGTCAGCGTGGCGAACTCCGATTCCACCACGTCATAGGCGGCAAAGGCCTTGGTCTGGGTGTTCAGCAATATGGCGTCGTCGCTGAGGCGGCGCAGCTCGTATTTGGCGGTCAGGGTGACATTGATGCGCGTCGTCGCCTCGTCGGCGCGGAAGCCGCTGCCGGTGTCCGTCTGCTCGAGCGTCACCTCGAGCCGGTAATCCGTGCCGTGCCCGCCGCCAAGCTGGGCGGCCAGGTTCTGCTGCAGGATCTGGCCGGTGCGCTCCGGTATGGGGACGATGTCGATGCCGGAGAGCTCGCTCTGCAGCGCGGCCCCGCCACCGCCGCCATACATCGGCTGGAACCCGCATCCCGCAAGCGGCAGGAGGAGGACGGCGATGATGGCAACGCGCTTCACCGTTACACCACGATATTGACGATGCGCCCCGGCACCACGATGACCCGGCGGACCGGCTTGTCGCCGACATGGGCGCGCACCTTGTCATGAGCGAGAGCCAGTTGCTCCACCGTCGCCTTGTCGGCGCCGGCCGGGATGTCCAGCGTGTCGCGGGTCTTGCCGTTGATCTGGATGGCGATGGTGATCGTATCCTGCACGAGAAGCGCCGGATCGGCCTCGGGCCAGGGCTCGGCCAGCATGAACGTGTCATGCCCGAGACACCGCCAGAGTTCCTCCGCCAGATGCGGCATCATGGGCGAGAAGAGACGCACCAGCGTCTCCAGCCCTTCGCGCAGCGCCCAGAGATCGGCGCCCGCCAGGCCCTGCCGGGCAGAGCCCAGCGTGTTCGCCAGTTCGTAGAGCCTGGCCACGGTGGCATTGAAGTGCATGCCCTCGATGGCATCCGTCACATCGGCGATGGTGCGGTGCACGGCGCGGCGCAGCTCGGCCGCCTTGTCGCCAAGGCCATCGGGACGGGCGGCGCCGGCCGCCGGCAGGCCCTCCAGGGACTCGTTGACCAGCCGCCAGACGCGCTGCGTGAAGCGCCAGGCGCCTTCGATGCCCGACGCGGTCCATTCCAGGTCCCGGTCCGGCGGGCTGTCGGAGAGGATGTACCAGCGCACCGTGTCCGCGCCGTAGCGGTCGATCATGTCGCAGGGGTCCACGGTGTTCCTCTTGGATTTGCTCATCTTCTCGGAGCGCCCCACGGTCACCGGCTGGCCGGTCGCCGTCTCGATCACGCCGCCGTCTCCCTTGGTGACCTCATCGGGAGAGAGCCACCGGCCGTCCGCACTCCTGTAGGTCTCGTGGCAGACCATACCTTGCGTGAAGAGGCCTTTGAACGGCTCCTCAATGTCCCAGTAGCCGCAGGTTTTCAGCGCCCGGGTGAAGAAGCGGGCATAGAGCAGATGCAGCACCGCATGCTCGATGCCCCCGATATACTGGTCGACGGGCAGCCAGGCTTCACATGCCTCGCGGTTCAAGGGCTGGGCATCGCGCGGCGCGCAGAAGCGGCCGAAATACCAGGAGGATTCGAAGAAGGTATCGAACGTGTCCGTCTCCCGGGTGGCCGCGCCGCCGCAGGTCGGGCAGGCCGTATGCTTCCAGGTGGGGTGGCGCTCCAGGGGATTGCCCGGCTTGTCGAAGGTCACATCCTCCGGCAGCGTCACCGGCAATTGATCTTCCGGCACCGGCACGACGCCGCAGTCGGGGCAATGCACCACGGGGATAGGGCAGCCCCAGTAACGCTGGCGGGACACGCCCCAGTCGCGCAGGCGGTATTTGACCTCCGCGCGCCCGATGCCCAGCTCCTCCAGCCGGGCGATGGCCGCATCCTTGGCGGCGGGAACGGTGAGTCCGTCCATGAAGCCGGAATTGGCCAGGATACCATCCTCGATATAGGCGTCCTCTCCTACCTCGAACTGCGAGGGATCGACGCCCTTGGGGATCACCACGGGGCGCACCGGCAGGTCGTATTTGCGGGCGAAATCCAGGTCGCGCTGGTCGTGCGCGGGGCAGCCGAAAATGGCGCCGGTGCCATAGTCCATCAGCACGAAATTGGCCACATAGACCGGCAGCAGCCGACCCTCGACAAAGGGATGCCGCGCGAAAAGGCCCGTGGCGTAACCGCGCTTTTCCGCCTTTTCCAGGGCTTCCTCGCTGGTGCCGATGGCGTTGCAGCTCTCGGCGAAGGCGGCCAGATCAGGGTCCTTTGCGGCCAGGGACGCGGCCAGCGGGTGGTCCGGCGCGATGGCACAGAAGCTGGCGCCGTAGAGCGTGTCCGGCCGCGTGGTGTAGACGTCCAGCACCTCCGGCAGCTCGCGGCCCTCGCCGTCTTCCAGGGTGAACTGCAGGCGCGCACCCCTGGACTTGCCGATCCAGTTCTCCTGCATGAGACGCACCTTCTGGGGCCAGCCCTCCAGGGTTTTCAGCCCGTCCAGCAGGTCTTGCGCATAATCGGTGATCTTCAGGAACCACTGGTTGAGCTGACGGCGCTCGACCACGGCGCCGGAGCGCCAGCCGCGCCCGTCCACCACCTGCTCGTTGGCCAGCACCGTGTGATCCACCGGGTCCCAGTTGACCCAGCTCTTGCGGCGATAGGCCAGGCCGGCCTTCAGGAAATCCAGGAAGAACTTCTGCTCATGCCGGTAGTATTCCGGATGGCAGGTGGCGATTTCCCGGTCCCAGTCGATGGCCAGCCCCAGCATCTTGAGGGGGCCGCGCATCTGGTCGATATTCTGGTAGGTCCAGGTGCCCGGATGGGTCTTGCGCTCGATGGCCGCGTTCTCGGCCGGCATGCCGAAGGCATCCCAGCCCATGGGATGCAGCACATTGAAGCCCCGGGCCTTCTTGTAGCGGGCGATGACGTCGCCCAGCGTGTAATTGCGGGCGTGGCCCACATGGATGCGGCCGGAGGGGTAGGGAAACATCTCCAGCACGTAATAATGCGGGCGGCCGTCCCGCGTTTCCGCCTTCAACAGCCCGGCGTCCTCCCAGGCCCGCTGCCACTTTTCCTCGGCGGCGTGTGGGTTGTAGCGTTCCGATGTCATATGCGTGTGGGTCCGGTCCGGCTATTCGCTCGAGACAAGGGTACCCAGCCGCAGGTCGCGGGCCCGGGCCAGGATGGCGTCCTCGATCTTGAGCACCGTGGCCTGCTGGACGGGAGCGTCGATCCAGCCCCGGTCGCGGGTGAAGGTCTGGCGGTGAATGGCCACCTGCAGCGCGTCGGCCCGGAGCGTGCGGTCCTTGATGAATACGGTCATGCTGAAGCGTTCGGTGCTGACATCCGGGTTGACATACCAGTCGGTGATGATGACGCCGCCGTTGGAATCCGCCGATTTGAGCGGCATGAAGGCCAGCGTGTCCAGCGTGGCGCGCCACAGAAAGCCGTTCACCCCGATCTGGCTGGCCTGGGACAGGTCGACCGCCTGGTAACGGGCGCGGACTTCCTCCGCCTGCCGGTTGGCGCCGCAGGCGGCGAGCAACAGGGCGGCGGCGACGGCGATGGTGGAAACTCGGATCACTCGAGACATATCCAGATCACTCCTCACCGGCTCCGGATGGAACCGTTCATGACCGTGTACACCAATGGGGCAGACTCGACAAGGGAGGGCCGAGCGCCACAGGCGCGCGCGGGGACAATATGTCTCCTGCAGGCGAAGGGGCTTGCCGCAGGGCAGCATGGATTTGTGGCGATCCGGCAACAGGCCGGGGAAAAAGAATCCCGATTCAAGGGCTTGGCCCCGGCGCGCCCTTGGAATCGCTTGCTTTTCCGCTGCCGTGCTCCAAAATGAAGGAAAATCAACAACCGATCAGGGATCAGGAGACCCGGAGGGTGCCAAGCCGTCTTCACATCGTTCTGGCTGGATGCCTGGCCGCGGGCGTGTCCATTCTGTGGGCAGGCGGGGCGTTGGCTGCGGCTGAAGAGCGTCTGAGCGACAGCAATGCCGCGGCCTACCAGGCCGGCGCCGCGCCTCTGGTCATCCACTCGCCCGTCGGCGTGGAAATCAGCCTCGACGGCACGGGCGAGGGCAGTGGAGAGAAATTCCTCTACCTGAAAGGTGATTACGGCGCCGCCCCCCTCAATGATACGGGCAAGGCGCTGTCGCCGTCGGAACAGGCGGCGGGCGGCGCGCTCTCCGGCGCCGAGGTCACGGGGCTGGTGGGCAGCTTCACGCCCAGCCACGCCAATCTGCGGATGGGCTTTGCCAATCGGGTGGGCGACCTGATGAACAGGCGCCCGGGCTTCGACATCGCCCTGTCCTCCAGCCTCGCCACCGACGGGGCGGACGTCTTCAATCCCTTGGGCGTGGATATTTCCGGCCTCGACATGGGGGCCAAGGCGGCCAATGTCAGCCTGTCGCTCGGCTATGCCGGGTTCAACCTGGATGCCGGATACCTGTCGGGCGGCCAGGGGCTGGAATACGGTTATCGCGGCTACGATATCGGCTTGGGCTATCAGCGGGGCAACTGGGGCACCATTCTGGGTTTCAGCGGCATCTCGCCCACGAGCGCCAGCATCGGCACAGATGTGATGGGCACGCAGAGCCAGTACACCATGCGCCTCGGCGCCTTCTATCAGGTCTTCCCCGGCTTCACCCTCGGCGGCCGCTTCCAGTTCCACGACTATACGCTCTTCAATTCCGAGGAGAGCCAGAACCGCGGCGAGTTCTTCCTGAACACCAATCTGCACTTCTAAGGCGCATCTCAGCCGGCGAGGCCGCCTATGGCGGCGACGCCTGCGATGCCCGTCCCTGTGAGCGCCCTTGCCGTTCCGGCCGTCACGCCGCCGAGAGCGTAAACGGGGATGGTCAGCGCGCCTATCCACTCCGCCAGCCGTCGGGGGCCTAGCGCCGGCGCGCCGGGATGGCTGTCCGTCGGGAAGACCGGGGAGACGAACACCGCATCGATGCCCAGCCGCTCGGCCCGCAGGGCGGCGGGCAGGGAATGGGCGGCGGCGGTCACCAGCCAGGCCGGATTGTGCGGCGGCAGGCGGTGCCTCAGCCGGTGCTCCGGCAGGTGCAGACCGTCGGCCCCGACCCGCCGCGCCAATGCCGCATCCCCGGCCACCAGGAACAGGAGACCCCGCTGCCGGGACAATTTGGCGAGGCGGTGGGCCAGTGCCTCCCGGTCGCGTGCAGCATAATGGCGGAAGATCACCCCGCTGCCCCGGGGCAGGCGGGCCATGGCCGCCGCGGGATCGGGCAGGCGCGCTTCGTCCGTGAACAGGACGAGCGGCGGCAGCGCGCCGCGCTGGCCGTTTCGGCACGATCTCGGTTTGAGCTTGCGGGACCAAGCTGCTAGGGTCATCGCGCTTCTTCCAATCGACCTTCAGATATCGTCAGACGGCCATGATAGAGACCAACCTGCAGGAGATCCGGTCCCGCATCGAGAAGGCGGCCAGGCGGGCCGGGCGTTCGCCAGAAGATATCACCCTCATTGCCGTCAGCAAGTTCCAGGATCAGGGGCGGGTGGAGGAGGCCATTGCCGCCGGCGTGCGGGATTTCGGCGAGAACCGGGTGCAGGAAGCCCAGGCCAAGTGGCCGCGGCTTCTGGAGCGCCACCCGGATATCACCCTCCACGGCCTGGGAGCGCTGCAAAGCAACAAGGTGGCGGATGCCGTGAACCTGTTTCACACCATCCATTCCCTCGACCGGCCCAAGATCGCGGCGGCGCTGGCCAGGGAGATGCAGGCGCAGGGCGTGCGCCGCCCCTGCTTCATCCAGGTGAACACCGGCGAGGAACCGCAGAAGGCCGGCATCCTGCCCGCCGACGCGCCGGATTTCATCCGCCATTGCCGCGACGGGCTGAACCTGCCCGTGGCCGGCCTGATGTGCGTGCCGCCGGTGGAGGCCAATGCCGCCCTGCATTTCGCCTTCCTGGCCGACCTGGCGAAAAAGCAGGGGCTGGAGAAGCTCAGCATGGGCATGACCGCCGATTTTGAAACCGCCATCGAAATGGGGGCCACCCACGTGCGCGTGGGCACCGCCCTGTTCGGCGCGAGGAAGGCCCTTTAAGCCCGCTCGATGATGATGCGGCTTTCCGCATCCAAGTGTCCCACCACGGCCAGCAGGTCCGGCAGGGCCAGGGCCACGCAGCCTTCCGTGCCTCCGTAATCCGGCGTTGCCACATGGATGAAGATGGCGCTGCCGTGCCCGGCGATCACCGGGTCGTCGTTGTGGCCGATCACCACCACCACGTCGTAAAGCCCGTCTTCCCGCCACATATGCTCGGCGCTGGCGGAATAGGGCAGGGTGACCGGCCGATTGTAATTCTCGTCCCATGGCGCATCGCACCAGCCGTCGGCGGGCCGGATGATCTCTTTCGGCAGGCCGGTCTCCGGCTCCGGCAGCCGGTCCGCCCGGTAACAGAGGCGGCGCAGGGGGAAGCGGCCCAGCGGCGTCATGTGATCGCCTTCCGCCTTGACGTGGGTGACACCCGCTTTGCCCAGGGCGCAGCGGTAGCGCGCACCCGCCACCTCCAGTCCGCCGTCGGATGTGACCCGGATATCGGCGCTCATGGCGTGCTCCTGGACCGGGGGCCGACATCCAGATAATGGCCGCTGCGCTTGGCCTTGGTGCGCATATAATCTTCATTGTGGGCATGGGTCGGGAAGGCGTGGGGCACGCGTTCCACCACGTCGATGCCTGCCGCCTTGAGGCCTTCCACCTTGTCCGGATTGTTGGTCAGCAGCCTGACTTTGGTGAAGCCCAGCGCCTTCAGCATCTGGGCGGCCGGGCGGAACAGCCGTTCGTCCGCCTCGAACCCCAGACGCAGATTGGCGTCCAGCGTATCGAACCCCTGGTCCTGCACATGGTAGGCGCGCAGCTTGTTCACCAGCCCGATGCCCCGGCCTTCCTGGCGCATATAGAGGAGAATGCCGCTTTCCGCCGCCATGCGGGCCATGGCCCCCTTGAGCTGGTCGCCGCAATCGCAGCGCAGCGAGCCCAGGATATCCCCCGTGAAACATTCCGAATGCAGGCGGACGAGCACCGGGTCGTGCGGCTTGGGATCGCCGATGACCAGCGCCAGATGCTCCTGCGCCCCGTCCGCCGCGCGGAAGGCGACGAGCCGGCCGCTTTCCGCCAGGGCTGTGGGCAGGCGGGCCTCGGCCACGGCGCGCAGGCTGCCGATCGCCGTGGATTCATGCTGCAGGATGGCATCGGCCTCCACCAGGATGAGGTCATGGGTGGCGGCGAACTCCTCCAGAGACTGGCCGGGAGCGAGGGCGGGCGGCCCGCCCATGAGGCTCGGCAGCAGGCGGGCCTGCTTGGCGAGGCTGAGGGCGGCGGCCGCCCCGGCCGGCACGGCGGCGGAGACGAGCGGCCCGCGCAAGGGCCGGTCCAAGTCCTGCGTGGCGTCCGCCAGGCTGGCCATCACGTCCCAATCGTCGTCAGGCGCCAGCGCGATGGCGGCGGCGGCGTCCTCGCGCAGTTTCAGGTGCAGGACGGCGGCGCGCTGGGCGGTGATGACCAGGAAGAGGGAGTGCGCCAGCGCCTGCAGGGTCTCCCGCTCGCCGGCCGCCGCCTCCGTGGCCAGGCCGAGGAAGGCGGACGAGCCATCGCGCACCAGAACCGGCCAGCCCCGGCGCAGGTCGTCGATGGCGCGTTCGACCCGGCGGTCCTGTTGCGGCAGTCTTGGCGAGGGGCGGTTTTCCGGCATGGACATCTTCCAGAAAAGGCGTGGCGGCTGGCTGAGAGAAAACACCAAACGCCGGCGTTCATCAACCGAAACTCCCGTTTTTGGTTGAACAATCCACCGGTGGGCGAGATAGTCTATATCGGAAAAGACGTGGGATACGGGGGGAGATCTTAGACGTATGGCCGACTTGAAACAGATCCTGCTGATCGATGACGACGATGACCTGCGCTCCGCGCTCGCCGACCAGTTGCGCCTGACCGACGAGTTCGCCACCGTCGAAGCGGCGACCGGGATGGACGGCATCGAGACCGCCAAATCCCTGGACCGGCTGGACCTCATCCTGCTGGACGTGGGCCTGCCGGACATCGACGGCCGCGAGGTCTGCAAGATGCTGCGCCGCCAGGACGTGAACGTCCCGATCATCATGCTGACGGCCGCGGATTCCGATGCCGACCAGGTGCTGGGGCTGGATTCCGGCGCCAACGACTATGTGGCGAAACCCTTCAAGTTCAGCGTTCTCCTGGCGCGCATCCGGGCCCATCTCCGGCAGCATCAGCAGAGCGAGGACGCGGTCTTCAGCGTGGGGCCCTATCATTTCCGCCCGGCCATGAAGCTGCTGCTCGACAAGACCTCCAACCGCAAGGTCCGCCTCACCGAGAAGGAGACAGCCATCCTGAAATTCCTGCTGCGGTCGGGGGACGACCCGGTTTCCCGCGACGTGCTCCTCAATGACGTCTGGGGCTATCATGCGGACGTGACCACCCATACGCTGGAAACCCATATCTACCGGTTGAGGCAGAAGATCGAGGAGGACCCGGCCAACGCCCGTCTGCTGGTGACCGAAGGGGGCGGCTACAGGTTGATGCCATGAGGGAGAGCCAGGCGGCCACCCTGCGGGAGAACACGGCCTGGCTGCGGCGCGTACCGCTGTTCGCCCAGATGGACGACGCGAAGCTGCGCATGCTGGCCTTCGCCAGCGAGCGCATCTCGGTGGAGGAGGGCGAGTTCCTCTACCGCCAGGGCGACAAGGCGGAAGCTTCCTACGTCATCGTGGAGGGCCAGGTCTCCATCATCCACGAGGATGAGGACGGCCCCCATGAAATCCTCACCCTGAAGGAGGGCGACCTGGTGGGCGAGCTGTCGCTCTTCACCGACGAGCCCTGCCTGACCAGCGCCAGGGCGATGGCGCCCCTGCAGCTCCTGCGCATCTCCAAGGGCATCCACCTGCGCATGCAGCAGGAATTCCCCGACATCTCGGTGGGCATGACCCGGATCCTGGCGGAAGCGCTGAGCCACGGCTTCAAGGAAATCTTCCGCCTGCGCCGGCTCCTGCGCAAATACGATCCCGAGGCCGGCGGCGCCTTCGAGCCGCCCAAGCCGGGCGATGGCGGCAAGTCCTAGATATCGAATTCCGCCATCACCGGGACGTGGTCCGAGGTGCCGATCCCGTCGCGGAACTCCTCGAACACGCGGTTCGAGAGGATGGCGTTCTCGAGAGGCGGCGTCGCCCAGATGTGATCCAGGCGCCGTCCCCGGTTGTTGGCGCGCCAGTCCTTGGCGCGGTAGCTCCACCAGGTGTAGATGGGCGCCGGCGGGGGCGTGAGCTTGCGGGCCACGTCGATGAAGGGCGTTCCCTCCAGGCAGGCCGTCAGCTTCTCCGTCTCGATGGGTGTGTGGCTGACCACCTTGAGGAGTTGCTTGTGGGACCAGACATCGCAGTCCAGGGGCGCGATGTTGAGGTCCCCCACCAGGATGGTGCGCGCATCGGCACCCGTGCCCCTGAACCATTCCGTCATCTCGTCGACGAAATCCAGCTTGTGGCCGAACTTCTCGTTCACCTCCCGGTCCGGAATGTCGCCGCCGGCGGGAACGTAGAAATTGTGCAGGGTCACGCCGCCGGGCAGGCCCACGGAGATATGGCGGGCATCCTCCTTGCCGCACCAGTGGCGCCGGTCCGGCTGCTCCAGCGGGATGCGCGACAGCGTGGCGACGCCGTGATAGGCCTTCTGGCCGTGGATGGCCATGTGCCTGTAGCCCAGCTCCTCGAAGAACTGCCGCGGAAACAGCTCGTCCGCGACCTTGGTTTCCTGCAGGCACAGGACGTCCGGCCTGTGGGTATCCACGAACCGCCTGATGATATCCAGGCGGATGCGGACGGAATTGATGTTCCAGGTCGCAATGGATATGGGCATAAACTTATCCGACTGACAAAGACACGCACCGCAGTTTTAGGGACAAGTGCTTCCCGTACAAGGGGAAAATTCCGCAAAGGCGGTGAGGACTTCAAAAGGGCGCAAAAAACGCCCGGCCAAGGGGCGTCGGCCGGGCGTATTTGCGCTTGTGGCGCTTGCGCTGAGTGGGGCTGTCAGCGCTGATGGCCAACTCGCCATAAAAAGGGGGAATATGGCATTTATGTCGGCCTCCATCCGGTAAATGGTATGGCTTCGGGACAAATCAATAGCGAAACCGAAAAAATCTGCATGGGGTCCGGCGGGGGTCCCTGATGGCCGCGGAATCCGCCGGTTTCAGAGAATCTGATAGACGATCAGATCGGTGCTGTTGGTTTCCATATTGGGCATGCCGCTGCCGACGAACATGTAATCGTGCAGCCAGGCATAGTCGCTGTCGGCCGGTGCCTCGAACGTGATGTTGGCGCGGACATAAAGGCTCTTGTCCGGCCGGGTCACGGCCACGGCCTCGTTGCGCGTGTAGATGGTGACCCCGTCATCCGTCTTCAACAGATATTCGGTATGCAGCATGATGCTGCCGGTGTCGCGGATGGTCTGGAAATAGCCGCCGCCGGGCAGTACCGTTCCCTTCATCCGCGGTCCTTCGAAGGTACCGCCGTCAATGGTGCCGACCCGTTTGCGCCCCAGCTTGGACGGCCCGAGGTCGGTGAGCGTGCCGCGCTGCACGGCGGCACGGAAGAGGAATTCGGACCTGAGGAGCGGTGGCGTGTCGGCGGCCAGGGCTTCGCCCGGCCCGGCCATTCCGGCCGCCCACAGCCCCGCGCCGGACAGGGCCGCGGCCCCCGCCAGACGCATGGCGGCGCGCCGTCCGCTGTTCACCTCGGCTGTTTGCGCGAGAATCCCCTTGCGATCGTCCATCAGACCCCTCCCTGTTGCCGGCGGCAGCCTCCCCGGTGACCAGTCACCTATTCGGTGACCGGAATGGCGACCGGGATATAGCCCACCTTGTTGTCCGTGAAGCTGCCGATCCAGATGTAACCCAGCGCCTCGATGGCGACGCTGACCCCCTTGATGGCCGAAGCCCCGGTATGGGACAGGACGGGGGTCGTGGTCATGTCCTCGGGATTCCAGGAGACCACGGTCCAGCCGCCGCAGGACTCGCCCGTGCAGCCGGGGTCCGGCGGATTGGTGCCCGCCGCCAGAAGGCGGCCGTCGTTGGTCCAGCGCAGATTGTCAACGGAGAAGGTGACGGGGATGGCCTCATGCTCGGGGGCCGTCCCGTCGCGGGAAAGCCGCACCAGTTCCTTGGAGCCGAAAGTCGCCACATAGATCCATTGGCCGTCGGGTGAGACTTCGATGCCGTTGGGTCCGGACATGGCGCTGCCGGGAACCACGCTGAAGCCTTCCCCGGGCCGCCATTCGTATACCAGGCCGGAAATCTTGCCGGCCCGGATTTCGGCAAAGGCGTTCGGCTTCGAGGGATCGAACATCTTGGTGGCCACGAAGCCGCCATCCGGCAGGGCCGCGACGGAATTGGTATAGGTGCCCTCGGGCATGATGACGCAGCCGACCCAGGTGATGTCGGGTTCCGAAGCGGTTTCCTGCACGGAGAAGACTTCCACCGCCTCGCGGGCATGGTTGATGGCCAGCAGCCTGTAGCTGCCGTCCTCGCTCGGCCCGACGCGGTTCAGCGAAAGGCCGTGCGCCGTGAACGTCTCCGGATCGGGGGCTCCGGGGCAATTGGGATACATCTGTGTGTCGGGGCTGATGCCCGCGGCCTCGGCCGGGAAAATGGCCTTGAAGGTCTTGTTGCGCCCGTCGATCAGATGCACCGCTCCGTCCTGGCCCTCGGCGCCCATGCCGCTCGCCAGCAGCCAGTTGCTGTCTCCCAGGTGAACGATGTCCTCGGCGCCCTGGATGCCGCAGAGGAACTGCATCTCCCCTTCAGCGGGACAGGCTTCGTCCGTCGTCTGTGCCGCGCCGGCGGCCGCCAGCCAGGAGCCGGTCTGAGCCACAATAAAGGCCGCTGCCAGAGTGGCTTTCATACTGTGTCCCCTTCGCCCGTTGCACGTGTATTCGCGCCCCATTCTAGTCCCAAAGGCAGAAAAGGAAACCTACATAAGTTTGCCGTCTGCCGGGATTCCGCCGCGCCGGTGCTCGCCGGCATCGGCTGCCGGTACCGGCGGCAAGCGGTTTTCCGTCGGCTCGTGACTTTAAGCAATTGAGGGTAAGCCCGAATTTTTGCCTCATTGTGTTCCAGCGGGTCTCCCGATCCGTGGAAATGCTGTATAGACTGGACACCCCAACCATCAGCGCGAGGACCATTATGGAAGATCAGGCAAATGAACTGGGCAATATGACCGACCGGGCTATCGAGCTCTTGACCACTTACGGCCTTTCCGTGGTCGGCGCCATCGTCATCCTGATTGCGGGGTGGATTCTGTCAGGCTGGATCAGCGGGGCCGTGCGCCGTCGGGTGGAGAAATCGTCGCGCATCGACGCCACTCTCGGGCGTTTCCTCAGCGATCTCATCCGCTACGCCATCCTGGCGTTCACGGTGATCGCCGTGCTCGAGCGCTTCGGCGTGCAGACCGCAAGCCTGATCGCCGTCTTCGGCGCGGCGGGCCTGGCCATCGGCCTTGCCATGCAGGGCACGCTGAGCAATGTCGCCTCGGGCGTCATGCTCATGGTGTTCCGGCCCTTCAAGGTGGAGGACTATATCGACGCGGGCGGCACGGCCGGCACGGTGAAGAACATCAACCTCTTCGTTACCGAACTGGCGACCCCGGACAATGTGAAGATCGTGGTTCCCAACAAGGAGCTCTGGGACCGGCCGGTGGTCAATTACAGTGTCTACGGCACAAGGCGCCTGGACGTGCCGGTCGGCATCGCCTACGGCGACGACATCCAGGCCGGCATGGATGCGCTGCAGAAGGTCATGGACGACGAGCCGCGGACCCTGAAGGACCCGGCGCCCATCGTCTTCGTGGATTCGCTGGGCGACAGTTCGGTCAACCTCGTCGGGCGCCTCTGGGTGAGCCGCACGGATTACTGGCAGATGAAGTGGGACATGACCCGCCGCATGAAGGAAGCGGTGGAGGCGGCGGGCCTTTCCATCCCCTTTCCGCAGCGGGACGTGCATTTCTTCGACGAATCCAAGGCGGAGACGGAGGTCAGGGCGGCGCAATAGGCGGCGCTGCTCAGCCTGCCACCACCCGCCTGGGGCGCCTGGACGCGCCGCCGGGCAGGCCGGCTTCGGCCAGCGCCTTGGCCGACATGGGCTGGGCGAAGAAATAGCCCTGGGAGAGGTCGATCGAGGTGTTGGCGAGCAGGTATGCCAGCTCCGCTTCCGTCTCCACCCCTTCGGCGACCACCTGCAGGCCGAGGGCGTGGCTCAGGGATTCGATGGTCTTCAGAACGCTCTGGTTGCGCGGGCGCTGCTCGATGGCCGAGATGAAGGAGCGGTCCACCTTGATCTCGTCCGCCGTCAGGTCGGCGAGCACCGAGAGCGAGGAATAGCCGGTGCCGAAATCGTCGATGGAGACCCGCACGCCGAGATCCCGCAGCACGGGCAGGGTCTGGTCCTGGAATCGGGCGGCGCCCAGGAACCCGTCCTCGGTCAACTCCAGCATGAGGCGGTGGGCCTGGCCGCTCTGGCCGATCTGGGCCGCCAGGTCCGCCATGAAGGCGGGATCGCTGGCCTGGCTGGCGGCGATATTGAAGCTCAGCGTGGTGTCCTTGCCATAGGTGGCATCCAGGCAGGCCAGGCCCTGCAGCCCGGCCTCCAGCACATGCCAGGTGATCTCGTCCAGCATGCCCAGTTTCATGGCCAGCGGCAGGAACTTGCCGGGGCCCAGGGTCTTGCCGTCCACGCTCCAGCGGGCCAGGGCCTCGAAGCCGGTCACCCGGCCCGAGCGGATATTCACCTTGGGCTGGTAGGCGCAATGGAACTGTCTCTCGCGCACCGCCAGGCGCAGCTTCTGTTCCAGTTCCATGCGGGCGGCCAGCATCTCGCCGACCTGATGGTCGTAATAGGTGGCCGTTCCCTTGGCGGCGGACTTGGAGCGGTACATGGCATTGTCGGCATTGCGCCTCAGCGTCTCGTAATCCCGCCCATGGTCGGGGAAGAGGCTGATGCCGATGGAGGCGGAGGTGAAGATCTCGAAGCCTTCGATCTGGAACGGCTGGCGGAGACTGTCGCGCACCCGGTCCACCGAGGCCCGCAGGGCATCCATGTTGGTGACCGGCTCGAGGACGAGCAGGAATTCATCGCCGCTGATGCGGGCCAGCACGTCCGACTTGCGGGTCTGGCGGTTGATGCGCTCGGCCACCGCCTTCAATACGGCGTCGCCGATGGCGTGGCTGTAATAGTCGTTGATATGCTTGAAATTATCGAGGTCGATGAAGGCCACGGCGAAGCCCGAGTCCTGGTCCGTGCAGCGCTTCAGCGCGCTCTCCACATGGGACTGCATGGCCGCCCGGTTGGGCAGACCCGTGAGGTCGTCGAAATAGGCCCGGCGGGACAGCTCCTGTTCCGAGCGCTTGCGCTCCGTGATGTCCAGCGAGGTGGTGATGAACAGAAGATCCTCCAGCACGGTGACCGGCTTGTAGGAGGTCAGCATGGTCCGTCCGGAAACGCTTTCCTCGTAGGTCTGGGCGGTGCGGCGCGCCAGCAGGTCCACCTGGCGCTGCCGGCGGCGTTCCGCCACCGCTTCGGGCATGAAGTCGTAGACCGTGCGGCCCTTCATCCGCTCCGCGGTTTCGGAGAACACGTTGGCGGCCGTTTCGTTGACCAGCAGCAGGCGGCCATCGGCATCCTGGACGGTAAGGCTGATGGGCAGGGCGGCCACGATCTCGTCCACCATCTGCGCGTGCCGGCGGGTCTGGGCGATGTTGGCCCTGAGGACGGAGAGCGTGGTGCCGATGCCGTAATAGCGGCCGTCTTCGGTGATGATGAAGCCGCGCAGCAGCGCGGCTTCATGTTCGGTCACCAGGAGGTTGTTCAGGAAATCCACCGACCGGTCCGCCTCGACGATGAGCGGAGCGGGGTCCATGAGTGCCGTGACGGGCTGGCGCTCGAACAGGGCCCGGCCGAAGCGTTCGCCGAAGCGCAGCAGGAAGGCCTGCCGGTTGACCAGACCCACCGGCTGGCATCCGTTGGTCACCGCCAGCATCAGCAGGTCGGTGTCGGCGTCGAATATCTCGAACACCGCACCGCAGGTGGTCGTCGCGGCGAGAGGGGCCACCTGCAGCGCCAGACTTCGGATGGTCTGTTCCGTCACTCTTACTGTCCCGTCAAAAGGCGAGCCTGTGGCGGCCTCGCCGCACGTGCCCCAAAAACCGGGGGAAGCGTCGTCGCGGGGCGGTTAAGAGAGGTTTAAAAAGCGGAGTGTCACAAAAATTTAATATATTTTATCAAAGAGTTATTATCAGTGCTTATGCACGCAGGCCTGTTCCACTGCGCGCCGGACCCGCCGGGCGCCCGGCGGCGTGATGGAGGAGAACCAGGTCACCAGTTCTCCCCGCGCGTCAAACAGATATTTGTGGAAGTTCCAGCGGGGCTTGCCCAACCAGCCGGCCCTGGCCTCCGCCCAGCGGTAGAAGTCGTGGGCCCGTGGGCCCGTGACATGGCTCTTGGCGGTGAGGGGGAAGGTGACGGAAAAGCGCTGCTTGCAGAAGCTGGCGATCTCATCCTCCAGCAGAGGCTCCTGCCGCCCGAAATCGTTGCTGGGGATGCCTAGAACCACGAGGCCCTCGTGCTGATAGGTTTCCCACAAGGTCTGCAGACCCGCATATTGCGGGGTGAAGCCGCAGGCGGAGGCCGTGTTGACCACGAGGAGCGGCTGTCCCTCGAACCGGCGGAGCGGCATGGGCCGGCCGTCGATGGCGGCGAAGGTGAAATCGTGCGCCGTGCGCTGATCGGGGGCCGTGGTTTTGCGCTGTCCGGCCATGACGCACCGTCAGTTCTTCAGCCGGTAGCCGGTCTTGAAGACCCACCAGATGACGCCGGCGCACAGGAAGAAGAAGACCATGGTCATGCCGAGGCTCACCTCCACGCTCACATCCCCCTGTCCATAGAAGCTCCAGCGGAATCCGCTGATCAGGTACACCACCGGGTTGGCGAGGGCGATGGAGTTCCACGGCGCGGGCAGCATGTCGATGGAATAGAAGGCGCCGCCCAGGAAGGTCAGCGGCGTGATCACCAGCATGGGGATGAACTGGAGCTGCTCGAACCCCTTGGCCCAGATGCCGATGATGAAACCGAACATGCTGAAGGTGGCGGCGGTGAGCAGGAGGAAGGCCAGCATCCAGAAGGGATGCAGGATCTTCACCTCGACGAACAGCGTGGCCGTGACCAGGATGATCAGCCCCAGGATGATGGATTTGGTGGCCGCCGCCCCCACATAGCCGAGCGTCACCTCCCAGAAGGAGATGGGGGCGGAGAGGATTTCATATATGGTCCCGGTGAACTTGGGGAAATAGATGCCGAAGGCGGCGTTGGTGATGCTCAGCATGAAGAGCGACATCATCATCAGTCCCGGCACGATGAAGGAGCCGAAGGGCACGTCGCCGATGCTCTGCATGCGCGAGCCGATGACGGCGCCGAACACCACGAAGTACAGGGAGGTGGTGATGACCGGGGTGACGATGCTCTGCAGCACGGTGCGCAGGGCGCGCGCCATCTCGAACCGGTAGATGGCCAGGACCCCGTAGCCGTTGAATGGCAGCCCGCTCATTGCGCTTCTCCCTCGGTTGCCGTCTCCCGGCGCTCATGCTCGTTGGCGATCAGGCTGACGAAGATATCCTCCAGCGAGCTGTTGCGCGTCTGCAATCCCTTGAAACCGATGCCAAGATCGCTCACCCGCCTGAGGAGCGACGGCACGCCGGTGCGCTCGTCGTTGGTGTCGAACCGGTAGACCAGCTCGTTGCCCTCGTCTTGCAGGGTCAGCTCCCAGTCGCTCAGGGGCTCGGGAATGGCCGACATGGGCTCGAGAAGCTGCAGTGTCAACTCCGTGCTGCCGAGTTTGCGCATGAGGGCGTTCTTTTCCTCGGCGACGATGAGCTGGCCGCCGGACATGACGCCGATGCGGTCCGCCATCTCCTCCGCCTCGTCGATATAATGGGTGGTGAGGATGATGGTGACCCCCTGGTCGCGCAGCCGCCGCACCAGGTCCCACATGCCGCGCCGCAGCTCCACGTCCACGCCGGCGGTGGGCTCGTCGAGGAAAAGGATCTGCGGCTCGTGGGCCAGGGCCTTGGCGATCATCACCCGGCGCTTCATGCCGCCGGAGAGCGTCATGACGCGGTTCTTGCGCTTGTCCCAGAGGGCGAGGTCCTTGAGGACCCGCTCGATATGCGCCGGGTTGGCCGGCTTGCCGAAGAGCCCGCGGCTGAAGCTCACCGTCGCCCACACGCTCTCGAACATCTCCACCGTCAGCTCCTGCGGCACGAGGCCGATCCTGGCACGGGCGGCGCGGTAGTCCTTCTGGATATTGTGCCCGTCCACCGTCACCGTTCCGGTGCTGGGCGTGACCAGCCCGCAGACGATGCTGATGAGCGTCGTCTTGCCGGCACCATTGGGGCCGAGCAGCGCGAAAATCTCCCCCTTGTCGATCTGGAGGTCGACGCCCTTGAGGGCCTGGAAGCCGCCCTCATAGGTCTTGGTGAGCTTGTCGATGGAGATGATGGGCGGCATGGGTACGGTCTCGTGAGGCGAGGATGGTGGCCAAACGCTACCGCACATTACCCCTGGAGAAAACAGCTTCGTGCCGTGGACGTGAAAATACGCGGCGGGGGATCAGTTGCGCGGGGCTCATGCCCCACATAGACGCGCGCGCCTCATGATGCCGGCCCCGCCCTTCAAGTCTCTTTCAGGCGGCTTCAAGGCGTCCTCGCATGGGCCAAGCCCGGCGCGGTCTCAATACGTGTAGGAGAGCGAGACGGCCACAGCGCGCGGTTCGGCATAAAAAGCCTGCCCCCACAAGAGGCTGGCCAGATATTTCTTGTCCGTCACGTTGCGCACATTGAGCGTCGCGCGAACAGTGTCGATCACGTCGATACCAGCCATCAGATCCACAACCGCATAACCGCCCTGCCGCACGATGGCGGCGGCGCCATCCGCTGTCTGCAGGCCGCCATCGACATAATGGATGCTGTCCTGCCAGCGCAGCGTACCGCCGACCGTCAGGTCACGCCATGCCGGTACGGTGTAAGTGGTTCCAAGCTTCAGGGTGCGGTTGGGGATGTAAGGGCTGGGATTGGCATGGTCTTCACCACGCAATCTGAAATAGGCGATGCCGCCGTTCAACGTCCAATTATCGGTGATGCGCCCGGCCGCTTCGAGTTCGAACCCCTTGGAGGTGGTGTTCTCGCCGGCGTAATAGCTGCCACCGATGGGGCCGTTATCGTCCGGTCCGAAATCGCCGGCATAGGTCGCCAGGTTCGATTGCTTCACATGGAAGACCGCAGCCGTTGCATAAAGCCGGCCACCGAACCATTCGCTCTTCACGCCGCCTTCGTAAGCATCGCCTTCCGCGGGGGCGAGCTTGCGATTGCTGATGTCCACCTGGGATTGCGGATTGAATATGCTGGTATAGCTTGCATAGGCCGTGACATTCGGCGTGAGGTCATACAGCAGGCCCAGATAGGGGCTGATCCTGTTGTTCTTGCGCGACTGATCGGTTCCGTAGGAACTGCCGGTCGTCTTCAGCCAGGCCGTGCTCGCGCCGATGACGCCTTTCAACTGATCGGTGATATTGAAATGCCCGGCGGCATAAGCACGCGTCAGGCGATCCTTCGTGTCCGATTGCAGGATCGGCGTGGGAAAAGACGGCTCCGGGATCGCGACGCGGCCCCATTCCCGATAATCCGGATAGTCGATAACCGTATTGGTATCCTGGCCTTCATATTCCTTGCCCTCGGACGTGCCGGTCGAAACACCGAAGGCAAGCTGATGCTGACGGCCGAAAAGCGTGACCGGGCCGGATGTATAGAAATCCCCGAGATATTGGTCGTATTTCGAGGGATAGATCCCGGCCAGACCTGCCACGCCCAGCCCCGTATCCGGATCGGGGTAGCCATAGGCATACAGCAGCTTCGCGCGATATTGGAACCTGCGATACGTGAAGACGCCTTTCGCCGACCAGCCGTTGTCCATTGCGTAATGGAGTTCGGCAAAGGCGGTCTGATCGCGCGTGTTCCAATATGTCCACGGCGCCGATGTGGTGGCGGAGACGGGATAATCGGCGATCTGGGTGCCGTCCGAATGGGAGAGCGGCAGCGCGCCCCACAACACGCCGTCCTCGTCATTTTGCTGCCGGCTGTAGCCGACCGTCGCGGTGAGATGCGGGGCGATGTTCCACGCCAGCAAGCCCGCATAGACATCGCGGTTCAGGTGGGTGTAATCCAGATAGGAGTCACGGTCCTCATGCGCGAAGATCGCGCGGCCCTGAAGGTCCGCCGATGCGTCGAGCGGACCGGACACATCGGCTTCGATGCGTTTGTCCTTCCATGAGCCGTAAGACCCCGTGAGCGACGCCTGCAAATCCGGCGTCGGGCGTTTGCGGATATAGTTGATGGTGGCGGACGGATTGCCGACGCCCGTCATCAGTCCATTGGCGCCGCGCACCACATCCACACGGTCCCACAATATGGTATCGGTATCTCCGAATTGGAGGCTGGAGATTTCCGGCAGCCCGATGCCATCGACCTGGAAGCTGGTGATTTCGAAGCCGCGGGAATTGTAATCCGTGCGGTCGGTCTCGACGCGCTCCACATTGATGCCCGGAACCTGATCCAGCAATTGGTTCGTGTTCGTCAGCTTGAAATTCGTGATCTGCTCCTGACCGACCAGCGTCACGGATTGCGGCGTTTGCTTGGGCGACAGCGAAAGCCCGGTGGCGGACGATGTGTTGCTTCTGGCCGCCGTTACGACGACGGTCTCCAGCTTGCTGTCCGGCTCGTCGGCCCGGGACGCGGTGGATGACAAAAGCAGTGCGGAAAGAAGAACAAGACCTGATGAACCAGAACGCATGGGACCCCCATTGTTTGGCGGCCACGTTAAACGCAATTAGGAACCAATTGCAATAACAATTGCGAATGAATCCTAACTAGCGCCGAGAGGGGCACGAGACGGTCCCCATGGACCGGAAGATACGCGGTGGGGATCAGTCCTGTCCTTCCGGCTGCGGTTCAATGGGTTCTTCCCCCAGCACTTCGCGGAGATAAAGGCTTTTGACCAGCGTGAAGGCCACCACCAGCAGGGCCGCGGAGAAGAAGAGGCCATAAAGGCCGGTTGCCACGCCGATGCCGATGATGGCGAACAGGGTGATCGCCGGGGGAATGGAGATGGCGCGCTTCTGCACATAGGGCGTGATCAGGTTGGTATGCAGGAGCCGCACCACGACATAGGTCGCCACGGCCCCGCCCACGGCGCCGGAGCCCGCCGTCGCCGCCAGGCCGAAGGCGGAGATCATCGCGGCGGTGGGGCCGACATAGGGGATGAACTCGCTGAGCCCCGCCAGCAGCCCCAGTGCCGCCGGCGACGGCACGCCGGCCAGCCACAGGCCGATACCGACCAGCGTGCCCATGGAGGTCATCAGCACCATCTGCGCCAGCAGCCAGCGGCGCAGCGTGTCCGCCGTGTCCGCGAGAGCGTCCTCGAACGCCGGCCGCTTGGAGCGCGGGACGAGCAGCAGGATGCCGCGCTGATAGCCCGTGGGGTCCGCCGCCAGGAAGAAGGAGCCGACGACCACCAGCAGCACGTTGAGCAGCAGCTCCGCCGCTCCGGTCACGATGCCGCTGATGTCGTGCGCCACTTTCGAGCCGGCATAGGCGGCCTCCACCGCATCGACGATCTTGTTGCCGACCGGCGAGCCGGAGAGCATGCCCCTCAGGTCGTCGATGATCTGGGGCAGGGAGGTGACGAACTGGTTCACCTGGGCGCCGAACTGCACCACGAACAGCCAGACGAGAAAGACGATGGCCGCCAGCGCCGTCGCCATCCCGGCGATGGTGGCGCCGCGGCGGGACAAATGGAGGCGCCGCTGGCAAATGTCGGCAAGGCTGCGGATCACGGTGGCGCCGAGGATCGAGCCGAAGGCCAGGATCAGGATGTTCGCCGCCCGAGAGAGGGCAAGCAGCACCAGCCCGATGATGATGATGATCAGGAGCCGTCTGATAAAACGGGCGTCGGACTCGTCCGGGGCCAGGCGCTTCATGGGAGGTCAATGCGCCAATGCGCCATTTGCTCCCGCCCCGTGTTTCAGAGGCTTGCGCAAATGCCTGCCGGCAGCGTGATTACGTGCCGCGCGAGCGCCCAGATGATGATCAAGTGACCCGGGCCGCGAAGCCGGGTGCTTAGCCGGTGGCCGGTGACTTGCCGCGGTCCTTTTGCTCTTTTCCACGGGAGGGCGTAACCCGCTCTACTTCCGAGTTGGCCTTGTCCACCGCAGTCGTTACCGCAGATACAAATGCGGAAATCGGAAGAAAAAAGGTCCGAAACGAATATGCGGCTTCCTCCCGGAGGATTTCACCCAGGCCTGTCCTCTTCTTTCGCCTCAGGGCCTCTGCCATAATACTCCATTAAGGACACGTCTTCGTGTTATGCGGCGAAAGGCGGGACCTTCTTCAACCGACTGCCAACGGCACTCTGTGCGACTTTTAAATCGTAGGCCGATTGCAGGTTAAGCCAATATTCGGGCGACTGGCCAAGCGCTTTGCCGAACAGCAGCGCCAGCTCCGCCGTTACCGGACGTGTTCCCTTGATGACATGAGAGATGCGCATGGGGGAAACACCAATAGCGCGGGCGAAAGCGGCTTGGGAGATATCAAGCTCCTCAATGATTTCGGCAAGAAACTCGCCGGGGTGTATAGGAGAAAAGCCGCTCCTGGTCATTGTTCGTACTCCTCAGTGGTAATCGGTAATTTCAACGTCAAAGACATCGCCGTCCTCGAATCGGAAACACACACGCCACTGCTTGTTGATGCGTATACTGTATTGATCTTTCCGTTTGCCTTTCAGCGCCTCCAGATGATTGGATGGCGGCAAACGCAAATCCTCGACCCGTGTCGCGGCATCCAATTGTTGAAGCCGCATGGCTGCGCGCTTCAAGGCATCCTGCGGCAGCTTCCGGGACTTGCCGGTCGCGAAAAACTTCTCAGTCTCCGGATCGGCAAATGTCCTTATCATCAGCCAAGCCATAAACATAATGTTTACAATTGTCAACGGTAGAGAGCACAAAGAAAGGCCCCGCCGAAGCGGGGCAAATCCAGCCTGGCCGATCTGCTGCATAGGGCCGGCGGCTCCGCCTGAAATATCTTCCGCGTCGACGCGGGCCGGAAGCCATTGTCGTGGTGACACGGTGAACGCCAAGGCGCGGCAAGGAATGCCGGCGCAATCGGTTTCCCATAGGTTTCCCGGAACCAGGGAGGCCTGGACGTTATCCGGTCTATCGATATAAGGGATTGGTTCTTCTGCGAATTGGAGCGGGCGATGAGATTCGAACTCACGACCCCAACCTTGGCAAGGTTGTGCTCTACCCCTGAGCTACGCCCGCCCGACTCGCTGAAGTGCGGCAGATAATAAGAAATCGCTTCGACATTTCAACAGCAATTTCGAGATTCCGTCGGGAATCCCGCAAGGTGCGGAAATTCCGGCGGTTTTCGTCCTTCGGATTGACCGGGAGGCGGGTGGCATTATATCCAGCCATTGAGAGGAGGCCTTGCCCTCCTCCCCGGACTTCGCCATTTGTAGACGGCGCAATCATATGTCCGGCAATCACATTCGGGACCAGACAAGGGCGGATATGGACGAATTTATCGGTCAGAGCACAGGCGCGGATCCGACTCACGGCGATGGGGTGGTCTTCGAGGCATCCCAGTCCGATTTCGCCGAGCGGGTCATCAAGCCCTCGCACGAGACGCCTGTCATCGTAGATTTCTGGGCGCCCTGGTGCGAGCCCTGCAAGACGCTGATGCCGGCCATGGAAAAGGCGGTGCGCGCCAAGAAGGGCGCGGTGAAGCTCGCCAAGGTGAATGTGGACCAGAACCAGGCGCTGGCGCAGCAGCTCCAGATCCAGTCCATCCCCGCCGTCTTCGCCTTCTACAAGGGCCGCCCGGTGGATGGATTCATGGGGGCGGTGCCCGAAAGCCAGCTCAAGACCTTCGTGGACCGCGTGGCCGGCGCCGCCGGCCCCTCCGAGGAGGAGCAGCTGCTCTCCATGGGCAAGGAGGCCCTCAAAGAAGGCAATCTCCAGACCGCTGCCCAGGCCTTCTCCCGCGTGCTGCAGGCGGACCCCGAGAATATCGAGGCCGCCGCCGGCATGGCGCGCTGCTTCCTGGAGGCCGGCCAGCCGGACGATGCCAGGGCGCTTCTGGACGAATTGCCGGAGGAGGCCCGCGATCATCCCGAGATCGCCAGCGTTCTCGGCGCCATCGCCCTCAAGGCCCGGGCCGCCGAGGCGGCGGGCCAGATCGGCGAATTGCGGCAGCGCGTGGAGCAGAACCCGGCCGACCATCAGGCCCGCATCGAGCTGGCGGCGGCATTGGCCGCCGTGGACGAGCGGGACGAGGCGGTGGATGTCCTCATCGGCTCCATCAAGCTGGACCGCAACTGGAACGACGATGCCGCCCGCAAGGAACTCATCGGGCTCTTCGAGGCCTTCGGCGCCACCGATCCCGCCACCCTGAAGGGCCGGCGCAAACTGTCTTCGGTGCTCTTCTCATGAGCGCTGTCCGCCATGCCTTCGATCCCGACGGTATTGGCGATCTGCCCGCCGTGATCCCGGTCTTCCCGCTGACCGGCGCGCTGTTGCTGCCCCGCGCGGAACTGCCCCTCAACATCTTCGAGCCGCGCTATCTCGACCTGGTGTCCGACAGCCTGGCCAACGGCCGGCTGTTCGGCATGGTGCAGCCGTCGGTCAGCCGGGGCGGCCGGGAGACGTCGCCGCCCCTCTACGATATGGGCTGCCTGGGGCGCATTTCCGCCTTCCAGGAAACCCCTGATGGGCGCATTCTCATCTCGCTGCGCGGCCTGTGCCGGTTCCGCGTGGTGGAGGAGCTGGAGACGCCGACGGCTTACAGGCAGACACGGGTGGACTATTCCCGGTTCGCGGGCGACCTGGCGCTGCCCGACGATGCCGGCGTGCGCCGCGAGACGCTGCTCCCCATGCTGCAGCGCTATTTCGAGCGCCACAAGATGGAGGTGGACTGGGGCTGCATCGAAAAGGCGCCGACGGAACGGCTGGTCAATTACCTCGCCATGATCTGCCCGTTCGACGCCTGCGAGAAGCAGGTGCTCCTCGAGGCTCCCACCATCTGCGACCGCGCCCGCATCCTCATGAGCCTGCTGCAAATGCCCGGCGACGAAAGCCAGGGCTCTCCCGGCAGCCGCCTTCAATAAACGAGACACGCCATGGCCGATACCAACAACGGCAGAGAGATCGACCCCACGCTTCTGGAAATCCTGGTCTGCCCGCTGACCAAGGGGCCGCTCCGATACGACGCGCGGGCGCAGGAGCTGGTGAGCGACAAGGCGGGTCTCGCCTATCCCATCCGCGACGGCATCCCCATCATGCTGGTGGAAGAAGCGCGCCAGTTCGACGTCTGACGAAGGGCGGGAATAGAGCGTCAGCGTTTGCCTGAATGCTTCTGCCCTCGTCGTCATTCGCCGACTTGATGGGCGAATCCGGCATTCCCTCCGCACAAAGCCTGCGCCAGCGAAGGCTGGCATCCAAATTCCCCATCGTCTCCACCATTAGTGCTGGCTGAGATATCGTATGGACCCCAGCCTTCGCTGGGGTGACGAGAAGAGGGAGGCGGTGATTCCACCTAAACGCAGCACGCTCTAGGTTGTGTGGACAGTTGGCTTTTCTGCCTATTCCGTCGTCATGCTGAATACCCGCCTTCGCGGGCACAGGCTTGATTCAGCATCCAATCCTGAGACTCTCCGTCTGCGGCAGCGATCCCGGCTGCACTCAGGAATGGACCCTGAATCAAGTTCAGGGTGACGCAGAAAAGACCCGGCCAGAGCCAAAGTCTTC
>Ga0164243_10002771_pt1 | contig 28565 bp, 25 predicted proteins | sample OricompcompostOP_FD_108781 | JGI IMG/M metagenome (GOLD analysis project Ga0164243, IMG submission 108781) | Organic Plus compost microbial communities from Emeryville, California, USA - Original compost - Organic plus compost (OP) | ecosystem: Engineered > Solid waste > Mixed feedstock >... | reverse complement strand
GACTTGATCGGGCCCTTGACGCGGTCGCCGCGCTTGGTGTTCTGCGCGAATTCCTGCCAGGGGTTGGCCTTGCACTGCTTCATGCCCAGGCTGATGCGGCGCTTGTCCTCGTCGATCTCCAGGACCATGACCTCCACCTCGTCGCCCATCGAGACGATCTTGTTGGGGGCCACGTTCTTGTTGGTCCAGTCCATCTCGGACACGTGCACCAGGCCTTCGATGCCGGGCTCCAGCTCGACGAACGCGCCGTAGTCGGCGATGTTCGTGACCTTGCCGAACAGGCGCGTGCCCTGCGGGTAGCGGCGCGAGACGCCCATCCACGGGTCGTCGCCCATCTGCTTGAGGCCCAGCGAGACGCGGTTCTTCTCGGTGTCGAACTTGAGGATCTTGGCGTTGATTTCCTGGCCGGCCGTGACCACCTCGCTCGGATGGCGCACGCGGCGCCACGCCATGTCGGTGATGTGCAGCAGGCCGTCGATGCCGCCGAGGTCCACGAACGCACCGTATTCGGTGATGTTCTTGACCACGCCGTGCACGATGGCGCCTTCCTTGAGCGTTTCCATCAGCTTGGCGCGCTCTTCGCCCATGGAGGCTTCCACCACGGCGCGGCGGCTGAGCACCACGTTGTTGCGCTTGCGGTCGAGCTTGATGACCTTGAACTCGAGGGTCTTGTTCTCGTACGGGGCCAGGTCCTTGACCGGGCGGGTGTCGATCAGCGAGCCGGGCAGGAAGGCGCGGATGCCGTTGACCAGCACCGTCAGGCCGCCCTTGACCTTGCCGCTGGTGGTGCCGGTGACGAACTCGCCGGATTCCAGGGCCTTTTCGAGCGCCAGCCAGGAGGCCAGGCGCTTGGCGGTGTCACGCGACAGGATGGTGTCGCCGTAGCCGTTCTCGACGGAGCCGATGGCCACCGACACGAAGTCGCCGGCCTGCACTTCGAGTTCGCCCTTGTCGTTCTTGAACTCGTCGATCGGCACGTAGGCCTCGGACTTCAGGCCGGCATTGACCACCACGTGGTTGTGCTCGACGCGCACCACCTCGGCGGTGATGACCTCGCCGGCGCGCATTTCGGAACGCTTGAGGGACTCTTCGAAGAGAGCGGCAAAAGATTCGGACATTGAATTTCCTTGACGTCACCCAGGTTTCCGGCCGCCCATGCAACATTGCTTGCGGCTGTTTCTATGACTGGAGACGGCGGTTGGGCTTGCGCCCGGTTGGGGTTGAACAACCAGCGGGCCAGTGCGCAGACGCGCGAGGGGAGCCGGGCTGGACCAGGGGCCGCCCGGCTTCTTTTCTGGAAGGAAGTCCGGAGGCCCGAGCCTTGCGATCCGCCGATCAGGCGTCGTCGAAAGGCTGCACCTGCCGCCACCAGGCCAACACCTGTTCGACCGATTGGTCCACGGTCTGCTCGGAGTTGTCCAGGAGGCGGGCATCCTCGGCCGGCTTCAGGGGCGCCACGCTGCGGGAGGCATCCCGCGCATCGCGCGCCTCCAGGTCGGCGCGAAGACTGTCGAGCATAGCAGGAATTCCCTTTGAAATCAACTGCTTATGGCGCCGCTCGGCGCGGTGGGCGGCACTGGCGGTGAGATACACCTTGAGCGGCGCGTCCGGGAAGATCACCGTGCCCATGTCGCGCCCGTCGGCGACCAGCCCCGGCAGGCGGCGGAAGTCCAGTTGCAGCGCCCGCAGCGCCTCGCGCACGGCGGGCAGGGCGGACACGCGCGAGGCGTCCATGCCCGCCGCCTCGGTGCGGATGGCGTCGGTGACGTCCTCGCCCCGCAGGAACACGCTGCCGGCGTCGAAGCGCAGGTCCAGGCCCTGCAGTTCGGCCGCGATGCGCGGCTCGTCCTGCGCGCCGGCTTCCAGCCCGGCGCGGCGCATGACCAGGCCGGCGATGCGGTAGAGCGTGCCCGAATCCAGGTAGTGGTAGCCCAGCCGCCGGGCCAGCTCGGCCGCCAGCGTGCCCTTGCCGGAGGCGGTGGGGCCGTCGACGCAGATCACCGGCACGCTGCGCGCCCGGACCACCGAGAACAGCGTCTCGAAGTAGTCGGGGAAGGTCTTGCCGACGCACTTCGGGTCGAGGATGCGCACCGGCAGCGCATCGGGGTTGAAGGCGGCCAGCGAGAAGCACATCGCGACGCGGTGGTCGTCGTAGGTGTGGATGCTGGCGCGGCGCCAGCCGCCGGCCGGCAGGGGCATCACGCGGATGAAGTCCGGCCCGGCCTCGACGCTGGCGCCCAGCTTGCGCAGCTCGGCCGCCATGGCGTCGATGCGGTCCGTCTCCTTGACGCGCCAGCTCGCGATGTTGCGCAGGGTGCTGGGGCCGTCGGCGTACAGGGCCATCACGGCCAGCGTCATCGCCGCGTCGGGGATGGCGTTGGCGTCCATGTCCAGCGCCTTCAGCGGCCAGGCGCCGCGGTGCACGGCGAGCCAGTTGGGGCCGCTGTCGATGACCGCACCCATGGCACGCGCCGCCTCGGTGAAGCGGATGTCGCCCTGGATCGAATCGGCGCCCACGCCGTCGATGCGCAGCGGGCCGGATGCCGCTGCGGCGATCGCGCCCAGCGCGATGAAGTAGCTGGCCGAGGAGGCATCGGCCTCCACGTGGATCTCGCCGGGCGAGGCATAGCGGCTGCCCGCCGGGATGACGAAGCGCTGCCAGCCCTCGCGCTGCACGGCAATGCCGAAGCGTGCCAGCAGGTTGAGCGTGATCTCGATGTAGGGCTTGGAGATGAGTTCGCCCACCACCTCGATGGCAATGGCCTGGCGCTGAGCCGCCAGCGGCAGCGCCATCAGCAGCGCGGTGAGGAACTGGCTGGACACGTCGCCGCGCACGCGGATCGGGGTGTCCAACTGCAGCGTGTCGAGCGCGGCAGGGCGGATGCGCAGCGGCGGGTAGCCCGGGTTGCCCAGGTAGTCGACGTGGCATCCCAGTTGCACCAGCGCGTCCACCAGGTCGCCGATCGGACGCTCGTGCATGCGCGGCACGCCGCTGAGTTCGAAGTCGCCGCCCAGCAGCGCCAGCGCCGCCGTCAGCGGCCGCATGGCGGTGCCGGCGTTGCCGAGGAACAGCGAAGCCTGCCTGCGCTGCAGCCGGCCGCCGAGGCCGGCGATGCGCAGCACCGGGCCTTCGTGCGTGATGCCGCAGCCCAGTTGCGCCAGGGCCTCGAGCATGACGCGCGTGTCGTCGGAGTCGAGCGCGTCATGGACCGTGGTGGTGCCGGCCGACAACGCCGCCAGCAGCAGCACGCGGTTGGAAATGCTCTTCGAGCCGGGCAGCCGCACGCGGCCGGCCGCGCCCGCCAGCGGGGGAATGTCCAGGGAAGGGATGGAGAACATCGTCACTCGGCCGAGGGCGGCTGGTCGGCGGGCAGCGTCCAGGCCGCGCGCACGCGGCTGGCGGCGGCGATCGCCTGTTCCAGGCCCGGGCTGTCGTCGGCGGCGATCAGGGCTTCCATCTGCATCAGCGCCTTGCGGAAGGCCTGCGACTGCAGCAGCACCTGCTCGCGGTTGGACAGCAGGATGTCGCGCCACACGGCCGGATCGCTCGCGGCGATGCGGGTGAAGTCGCGGAAGCCCGTGCCGGCGAGGCCGAGCATGTGTTTGCCGTCGGATCGGGCCGCGATGGCGTCGATGAACGCGAAGGCCAGCAGGTGCGGCAGGTGGCTGACGCCGGCGAAGGCCGCATCGTGCGCCTCGTGGTCCATCTGCAGCACCCGGGCGCCGATGCCGGCCCACAGTTGCGCCGCGCGGTCCACGTGGGTGCGCCGGGTGGCCTGGATCGGCGTGAGCACCACCTGGCGGCCCTTGAACAGGCCGGCCTCGGCATGTTCGACGCCCGACACTTCCTTGCCCGCGATGGGATGCGCCGGCACGAAGCTGGCCAGTTTCTGCTGCAGGCCGCGTTCGGCCGCCTCGATGACGCTGCCCTTGGTGGAGCCCACGTCCATGACCAGCGTGCGCTCGCCGATGCCGTGGCGGATGGCGCGGAAGGTGGCTTCGCAGGCACCCACCGGCACGGCCACCAGCACCAGGTCGGCGCCGGAGACGGCCAGCAGCGCCGAGGGCGCCGCGACGTCGATGACGCCCAACTGCCTGGCCCGCTCCGTCGTCGAGGGCGACTTGCTGTAGCCGACCACCCGCTTGACCAGGCGCGCCTGCTTGAGCGCCAGCGCGAACGAGCCGCCGATCAGGCCGCAGCCGATGAGTCCCAGCTGATCGAACATCTTCAGGTCTTGACCGGATAGGCGCCGATGACCTTGTAGAAGGCGCACAGCGCGCGCAGCTCGGCCAGTGCGGCCGCCACGTGCGCCTGCGAGGGATGGCCGTCCAGGTCGATGTAGAAGTAGTACTCCCACTGCCCGGTGCGCGCCGGGCGCGACTCGAAGCGCGTCATGGAGACGTTGTGCTTCTTCAGCGGCACCAGCAGGTCGTGCACCGCGCCCGGGCGGTTGGGCACCGACACCACCAGGCTGGTGCAGTCGTGGCCCGAGGCCGGCGGCATGGCCAGCGTGGCCGGCAGCGTGATGACGGCGAAGCGGGTGCGGTTGTAGGCATCGTCCTGGATCGCGTGGGCCACGATGTGCAGCCCGTACTGGGTGGCGGCGCGCTCGCTCGCCAGGCCGGCCCAGGCCGGGTTGGAGGCGGCGAGGCGGGCGCCTTCGGCATTGCTGGAGACGGCGCGCCGCTCGGCGCCCGGCAGGTGCTTGGCCAGCCAGGCCTGGCACTGGGCCAGCGCCTGCGGATGGGCCAGCACCGCCTCGATGCCTTCCAGCGAGTTCTCCCGGCGCAGCAGGTTGTGCCGCACCAGCAGGCTCACCTCGCCGACGACGTGCGTGGGCGACTGCAGGAACATGTCCAGCGAGCGCGTGACCACGCCCTCGTTGGAGTTCTCCACGCCCACCACGCCGTACTGGGCGCTGCCGCTGGCGGTGGCATGGAAGACCTCGTCGAAGCTGGCGCAGTGGATCAGGTCGGCGGCGCCGCCGAAGTACTCGATGGCGGCCTGCTCGCAGAAGGTGCCTTCGGGGCCGAGCACGGCCACGCGCTGCGGCGACTCCAGCGCCAGGCAGGCGGACATGATCTCGCGCCAGATGGCGGCCACGTGCGCCTCGCGCAGCGGGCCCGCGTTGTTGCGCTTGATCTTCTCGATGACCTGCGCCACCCGGTCGGGGCGGAAGAAGGGCGTGCCCTCGCGCTTCTTGACCTCGCCGACCAGTTCGGCCACGTGGGCGCGCTCGTTGAGCAGCTTCAGGAGCTGGTCGTCGAGCGCGTCGATCCGTTGCCGCAGTTCGGCGAGGGGATCGGGAGAGGAAGAAGGGGAGTCGGGTGGGGTGGCCGGGGCGGTCATTCGGACGCGTTCACGCTCAGGTGTGAAGTCGCTCGAATTCTCGCATGTAGGACACCAGCGCCTGGACGCCCTCAAGCGGCATCGCGTTGTAGATGCTGGCGCGCATGCCGCCCACCGACTTGTGGCCCTTGAGCTGCAGCAGGCCGGCCTGCCGCGCGCCTTCGAGGAAGTCGGCGTTGCGGCTCTCGTCGCGCAGGAAGAAGGGCACGTTCATGCGCGAGCGGCATTCCGGCGCCACTTCGTTGAAGTAGAACGGCGAGGCGTCGATGTAGCCGTAGAGCAGCTCCGCCTTGCGGCGGTTGCGCTCGGCCATGGCGTCGACGCCGTGCAGGTCGCCCTCGGCCTGCGCCAGCAGCCAGCGGAAGGTCAGCCCTGCCATGTAGATGCCCCAGGTCGGCGGCGTGTTGTACATGGAGTGGTTGTCGGCCACCAGCCGGTAGTTGAAGGCGCTGGGGCAGATCTCCAGCGCGCGGTCGAGCAGCTCGTCGCGCACGACGACGATGGTCAGCCCCGCCGGCCCCAGATTCTTCTGCGCGCCGCCGAAGGCCAGGCCCACGCGGCGCCAGTCCACCCGCCGCGAGGCGACGTGCGAGGAGAAGTCGATCACCAGCGGCGCCCGGCTGCCCAGCGCCTGCAGGTCGGGCAACTCCTGGAACTCGACGCCGTGGATGGTCTCGTTCGAGCACAGGTGCACGTAGGCGGCGTCCGGATCGAGCTGCCAGGAAGAGGGCGCCGGCAGGGTGGTGTGCCGGCTGTCGGCATTGCTGGCGGCGACTCGCGCCCGGCAGTAGCGCTGGGCTTCCTTCTGCGACTTGGCGCTCCAGCTTCCGGTGACCACGAAGTCCACGCCCGCGCCGCGCGACAGGTTCAGCGGGACGATGGCGTTCTCGCCGAGTCCGCCGCCCTGCATGAACAGGACGTGGAATTCGTCGGGCACCGCCAGGAGCGCGCGGAAGTCCTGCTCGGCCTGGTCGCGGATCGTGCCGAACTCCTTGCCCCGGTGGCTCATCTCCATCACGCTCATGCCGCTGCCCTGCCAGTCGAGCATGTCGGCGGCGGCCTGGCGCAGCACGGCCTCCGGCATCGCTGCCGGGCCGGCGGAGAAGTTGTAGGGGCGTGACGGCGTGGCGGTCACTTCTTGGCCGGTGCCTTCTTGTTGGCTGCGCCGCTGCCGCCGTCGGCGGGGACGCCGAGCGCCTTCACCATGGCGTCGTCGAGGCGCTTGACCTGCGTCGTGATGGGCGATTCGAGTTCGCTCATCGACGGTGCCGTCATGATCGCCTGCACCATCTTCGGCTGAGCGCCCGCCAGCTTGCGGCTGGCCGACGACTTCATCCAGTCGATGGCCATCTTCAGTTCCTCGGCGCTGAACTCCTGCTCGAGCACCGGGGTGATGGCGCCCGGCGCCACCTGGGCCACCTTATCGCGGATGATCGGCACCACGGCGTCGAAGTACTTCTGGACCTCCGCCTCGCCGGCCTTGGCCACGGTCTCGCGCTTGTCGGCGGGCACGCGCTCCTGCACGAAGCGCGAGCTGGCCGCCAGCACCGGTGCGGCCTCCTGCTGCGCGATGTTCTGGGCCAGCAGCTCGTAGCCCGGCTTCTGGATCTCGATGAACTCCTTGATCAGCGCCGCCTTGTCCTGGGCCCAGCCGGCGGATGCGGCGGAGGCCAGAGCCGCGGAAACGAGGGCCAGCTTGAAAGTCTTCATTCAGGGTTCTCCATGGAAAGGGGGACGTCGTCGGCGCCGTTCGCATCGTTCTCGACGATGCGCTGCAGCCCACTGAGCTTGGCGCCTTCGTCCAGCCCGATCAGCGTCACGCCCTGCGTGGCGCGGCCGAGTTCGCGGATTTCGGAAACGCGGGTGCGCACCAGCACACCCTTGTCGGTGATGAGCATGATCTCGTCGTCGGCGTGCACCAGCGTGGCGGCGACCACCTTGCCGTTGCGCTCGCTCTGTTGGATCGCAATCATGCCCTTGGTTCCCCGCCCGTGGCGGGTGTATTCGACGATGCTGGTGCGCTTGCCGTAGCCATTCTCGGTGGCGGTCAGCACGCTCTGCTGCTCGTCCTCGGCCACCAGCATGGCGATCACGCCCTGGCCTTCCTCAAGCATCATGCCGCGCACGCCGCGGGCGTTGCGGCCCATCGGGCGCACGTCGTTCTCGTCGAAGCGCACGGCCTTGCCGCCGTCGGAGAACAGCATCACGTCATGCTGGCCGTCCGTCAGGGCGGCGCCGATGAGGTAGTCGCCCTCGTCCAGGTCCACCGCGATGATCCCTGCCTTGCGCGGGTTGCTGAACTCGTTCAGCGCCGTCTTCTTGACCGTGCCCATGGAGGTGGCCATGAAGATGTAACGGTTGTCGGGGAAGTGACGCGCCTCGCCGGTCAGCGGCAGCACGACGGTGATCTTCTCGCCTTCGGCCAACGGGAACATGTTGACGATCGGCCGCCCGCGCGAGTTGCGCGAGCCGGCCGGCACTTCCCACACCTTGAGCCAGTACAGGCGGCCCCGGTTGGAGAAGCACAGGATGTAGTCGTGCGTGTTGGCGATGAAGAGCTGGTCGATCCAGTCGTCTTCCTTCGTCGCGGTGGCCTGCTTGCCGCGCCCGCCGCGCTTCTGCGCGCGGTATTCGCCCAGCGGCTGGCTCTTGATGTAGCCGCTGTGCGAGAGCGTGACTACCATGTCGGTGGGCGCGATCAGGTCCTCCGTGGACAGGTCCTGCGCGCTGTGCTCGATCTGGCTGCGCCGGGCGCCCAGCTTGGTCTGGCCGAACTCCTGTTTCAACGCTGTCAGTTCCTCGCCGATGATGGTCGACACGCGCTCCGGGCGGGCCAGGATGTCCAGCAGGTCGTCGATCTCGGCCATCACTTCCTTGTACTCGGCGACGATCTTGTCCTGCTCCAGGCCGGTCAGGCGCTGCAGGCGCATCTGCAGGATTTCCTGGGCCTGCGTGTCGGAGAGGCGGTACAGGCCGTCCGCATGCAGCCCGTAGGCGCGGTCCAGGCCCTCGGGGCGGTAGTCGTCGGCATTGACCGTGCCACCGTCGGCGCGGGCGCGCGTGAGCATCTCGCGCACCAGGGTGCTGTCCCAGGAGCGGCTCATCAGCTCTGCCTTGGCCACCGGCGGGGTGGGCGACTCGCGGATGATGCGGATGAACTCGTCGATGTTGGCCAGCGCGACCGCCAGGCCCTCCAGCACGTGGCCGCGGTCGCGGGCCTTGCGCAGGTTGAAGATGGTCCGGCGGGTCACCACCTCGCGGCGGTGCTGCAGGAAGACCTCGATCAGGTCGCGCAGGTTGCACAGCTTCGGCTGGCCGTCCACCAGCGCCACCATGTTGATGCCGAAGGTGTCCTGCAGCTGCGTCTGCTTGTACAGGTTGTTGAGGACGACTTCCGGCACCTCGCCGCGCTTGAGCTCGATCACCAGGCGCATGCCCGACTTGTCGGACTCGTCCTGGATGTGGCTGATGCCCTCGAGCTTCTTCTCGTGGACCAGTTCGGCCATGCGCTCCTGCAGCGTCTTCTTGTTGACCTGGTAGGGCAGCTCGTCGACGATGATCGCCTGGCGCTGGCCGCGGTCGATGTCCTCGAAGTGGCAGCGCGCGCGCATCACCACCTTGCCGCGGCCGGTGCGGTAGCCCTCGCGCACGCCGTTGATGCCATAGATGATGCCGGCCGTGGGGAAGTCGGGCGCCGGGACGATCTCCATCAGCTCGTCCACGGTCGCCTCGGGCTGCCGGAGCATGTGGAGGCAGGCGTCCACCACCTCGTTGAGGTTGTGCGGCGGAATATTGGTCGCCATGCCGACGGCAATTCCGCCGGAGCCATTGACCAGCAAATTAGGCAATTTGCTGGGTAGAACAATAGGTTCCTTTTCGCTGCCGTCGTAATTCGGGCCGAAATCGACGGTTTCCTTGTCGATATCGGCCAGCATTTCATGCGCAATCTTGGCCAGCCGAATTTCGGTATAGCGCATGGCCGCGGCGTTGTCGCCGTCCACCGAGCCGAAGTTGCCCTGGCCGTCCACCAGCATGTGGCGCATCGAGAAGTCCTGCGCCAGCCGCACGATGGTGTCGTAGACCGACTGGTCGCCGTGCGGGTGGTACTTGCCGATCACGTCGCCGACGATGCGGGCCGACTTCTTGTACGGCCGGTTCCAGTCGTTGTTGAGCTCGTGCATCGCGTAGAGCACCCGCCGATGCACCGGCTTGAGCCCGTCCCGCGCGTCCGGCAGGGCCCGCCCGACGATCACGCTCATGGCGTAATCGAGGTAGCTGCGCCGCATTTCCTCTTCGAGACTGATGGGCAGGGTTTCTTTGGCGAAGGAGGTCATGAGGCAGGCAAACCGGCGGCGGAACCGGCGATTTTAGCCCGGTGCCGGTGTGGCGATCGAGCAACACAAGAGGGGGATTCCGCCCCCGTCCTACGGTTCGACGCTGGGCAGCGGCCGGTTTGGGAAAGGCCCTATGGCACAATCAACTCAGCGTTTTGGGTGGTGGTCACTTGAAGCGTCCTTGTTTCGCAGCGCGGCTGCGGCTTTTTCCCCAAGAGGAGAACCATGAAGAAACTGAATAAAGTGGCGATGATGTTTGCAGTCGCTGCGCTCGCCACGGCCGCAGGCGCGCAGACCCGTGTCACCGCCGCGAATGGTGGTCCCGTGATCGACAACTGGCAGAACGGCACCGGCGAACTGGTGTGGAAGAACGGCACGAACGAACTGTGCTGGCGCGATGCCAACTGGACGCCCGCCACCGCCGCCGTGGGCTGCGATGGCGCCCTGGTGCCTGCCGCTGCGCCCGCTGCCACGCCGGCTGCCCCCGCCGCTCCGCGTCCGGCCGCGCCGGTCGCCGCCAGCAAGGTGACCTACGCCGCCGACGCCTTCTTCGACTTCGACAAGTCGGTGCTCAAGCCCGAAGGCCGCGCCAAGCTGGATGACCTGGTCTCGAAGATCCGTGGCATCAACCTGGAAGTGATCATCGCCGTCGGCCACACCGACTCGATCGGTACCGACGCCTACAACCAGCGCCTGTCGGTGCGCCGCGCCGAAGCCGTGAAGGCCTACCTGGTCTCCAAGGGCATCGAACGCAATCGCGTGTACACCGAAGGCAAGGGCGAGAAGCAGCCCGTGGCCGACAACCGCACCAAGGAAGGCCGCGCGAAGAACCGCCGCGTGGAAATCGAAGTGGTCGGCACCCGCGCCAACTGATTCGAGCTTCCTCGTTAAAAGCCCCGCCCCGGCGGGGCTTTTTTATTGGGTCTTCGGCATCGATCGCGCGGCAGGTCGAGCGTCGATAATCGGATTCATGAATCTCGACGTGAATGCGGATCCGGCCGAACTGGCCAAATTCTCGGAATTGGCGCATCGCTGGTGGGACCTCGACGGCGAATTCCGCCCGCTCCATGAAATCAATCCATTGCGCCTCGAATGGATCGAGGGCATCGCCCCTGTTTCCGGGCGGCGCGTGGTGGACGTGGGCTGCGGCGGCGGCATCCTGGCGGACGCCATGGCGCGGCGCGGCGCCGACGTGCTGGGCATCGATCTGGCGGGCAAGGCGCTGAAGGTGGCGCAACTGCATGCGCTCGAGGCCGGCACGCAGGGCGTGAAATACCAGGAGATCAGCGCGGAGGCGCTGGCGGCCGCGCAGCCGGCGGGCTTCGATGCCGTCACCTGCATGGAGATGCTGGAGCACGTTCCCGAGCCGGCCTACGTGGTCCGGGCCTGTGCCGAACTGGTCAAGCCGGGCGGCTGGGTGTTCTTCTCCACGATCAACCGCAATGCGAAGGCCTTCCTGGCCGCGATCGTGGGCGCCGAGTACGTGCTGGGCATGCTGCCCAAGGGCACGCACGAGTACCGCAAGCTGATCCGGCCCAGCGAATTGGCGGCCTATGCCCGCGCCGCCGGCCTGGAGGTGCGGCATGTGCGCGGCATGCAGTACAACCCGATCACCCGCCGCTACTGGCTCAGCGCCGACACCGACATCAACTACCTGATGGCTGCCCGGCGGCCGACCGAGGCCGCATGACGGCCGCCGCGCTGCGTGCCGTGCTGTTCGACCTGGACGGCACGCTGATCGACAGTGCGCCGGACCTCGGGGCCGCCGCCGACCGGATGCGCCTGGACCGAGGGCTGGCGTCGCTGCCGCTGTCTGCCTATCGGCCGATGGCGGGCGCCGGCGCCCGCGGGATGCTCGGGGTGGCGTTCGGCCTGCTGCCGGAATCGCCGGAGTTCATGGACATGCGCGAGGAGTTCTTCCGCAACTACGAGGCGCGGATGCTGCGCGGCACCCAGGTCTTCGACGGCGTGCCCGAGCTCATCGTCGCGCTGCGCGAGCGGCGCCTCGCCTGGGGCGTGGTGACCAACAAGGCCAGGCGCTTCACCGAGCCGCTGACGCAGGCGATCGAGCTGTTCGCCACGGCGGGTGCGATCGTCAGCGGCGACACCACACCGCATTCCAAGCCGCATCCCGCGCCGCTGCTGGAGGCGGCCCGGCAACTCGGCGTGCCGCCCTCGGCCTGCATCTACGTGGGCGACGACGAGCGCGACATCATCGCCGGCCGGGCCGCCGGCATGCGGACCGTGGCGGCGATGTACGGCTACCTGGGCGCGCAGGCGGACACCACCCTCTGGGAGGCCGATGCCGTCGTCGATTCGCCACTGGCGCTCTTGCAATGGCTCGGACCGGCCTAAAATGCGGTTTTCCGGGGCTGCATTGGTTTCGACGTGGGTTCGGGGCCGCAGCGGGGCATGTCGAGCTGAATGTGCTCGTTAAACAGATTCAAACAAACTAACTGCAAACGACGAACGTTTCGCACTCGCCGCTTAATCCCGGCGAGCCTTGCAACAGTTGGCCGATGGGCTGGGCAAGGGGGCGCTAGAGCAATCTGACGCCTCCCGGCTGCAAGGTTAATCACATTGGCTGGCGGCGGTCCGGGCACCTTGGGCCGCCGCGAGATCTAAGGGTGCTGGCGGCCGGTGGAGCGTGCGACTGCGCGCCACCGGTGGCGAGATCCAAAACAGATCGCTAAACATGTAGAACTGCGCGGCGAAGGCTTGCGGACGGGGGTTCAAATCCCCCCAGCTCCACCACACAATCGAATGGCCGGGTGCCCAAAGGCGCCCGGCTTTTTTGTGCACGGGTGTTTCAACTGAGGAGGAAGAGGGATGACGGATACGCTGACCCGCACGCTCACGAGCTACTACGACGAGGTGCCCTACGATTCGCACCCCTTCCCTCAGACGGCGATCGAGCACCTGGAGGCGCTGGCTTGGCTGTTCGGCCTGGAGGCGCCGGCGCCGGCGAAGGCGCGTGTGCTCGAACTGGGCTGCGCCGCCGGCGGCAACCTCCTGCCGATGGGGGCGCGGCATCCGCTGGCCAAGGTGCTCGGCGTGGACCTGTCGCAGGTGCAGATCCGGCTGGGCCAGGAGGCGCAGGCCCGCATGCGGGTGAGCAATGTCGAGATGCGCGCCCTGAGCATCGCCGACATCGACGACAGCTTCGGCACGTTCGACTACATCATCTGCCACGGCGTCTACAGCTGGGTGCCGCCGCAGGTGCAGGAGGCGATCCTGCGCGTGTGCGCGCACAACCTGGCGCCCGCGGGCGTCGCCTACGTGAGCTACAACGTCTACCCGGGCTGGAAGGCGCGCGAGATCGTGCGCGACGCGATGATCCTGCGCGGCGGCCCGCGCGACGCGCCGCAGGAAAAGCTGGCCTACGCGCGCGGCATGCTCGAGTTCCTCGAACAGTCGGCGCGGCCGGACAGCGTGCTCAAAAAGACGCTGGAAGAGACGATGCCGATCGTGCGCGGCTCCAACGAGTCGTACCTGCTGCACGAGTTCCTGGAACCGTGCAACGCGCCGTGCTACTTCAAGGAGTTCGTCCAGCACGCCGCCGACCAGGGCCTGGCCTACCTGTGCGACGCCGAGCCCTCGACGATGTTCGTGCAGAACTACGGCGAGAAGGTGCGCGAGCCGCTGCTGCGCGAATGCGGCGGCAGCCAGATCATGATGGAGCAGTACCTGGACTTCCTGGTCAACCGCACCTTCCGGCAGAGCCTGCTGGTGCCGCAGGCGCGCGCCACCGAGGTCCGCTACCGCCTGGACCGCGACCGCCTGCGGCAGCTGCACTATGCGGGGGTCTTCGCGGCGGTCGACGGGCAGCCGCTCACGCTCGACACGCACGAGCAGCCCGCCACCGCGCAGCGCGGCCTGCGCGTGACGCTGCGCCTGCCGGTGCACAAGGCCGTGGCCCAGGTGCTGGACGAGCGTCATCCGGCGACGATCTCCGTCGATGCGCTGGTCGATGCCGTGTCCTCGCGCGTCGGCGAGCCGCGCGCCGCGGTCGAGGCGCCGGTGCTGGCCATGCTGGAGGAACTGCTCATCATCGGCGCCGTGCGCTTCCGCCGCTCGCCGGTCATCACGGCGGCCCAGGTGCCGGACAGGCCCCAGGCGCTGATGTCGGTGCGGCAGTCGCCCACGCTCGCGTCGCTGACCGCGCCCACCGCGCTGGTGTGCAACCAGTGGCACGAGTCGGTCGGCCTGTCGCTGCTGGAACGCTGCCTGCTGCCCATGCTCGACGGCGCCCGCGACCATGCCCAGCTGGCCGCCCACCTGCAGGCCGAGGCCCGTGCCGAGCGCCTGCGCTTCATCAAGGACGGCCAGCCCGTGACCGGGGAGGCGGAATCCGAGGCCTTCGCCCGCGAGCAGGTGGCGCTGGCGCTGCAGGGGCTGCGGCGCAAGGGCCTGCTGCTGGCCTGAACGGCGAGGTGGCGACCACGCCGATGGAGATCCAGGAACTGCTTTTTCGCCAGGGCTTCGGCACGCGGCGCGTCTGTGCCGGGCTGGTGCAGCAGGGCTACGTGAGCGTCGAGGGCGCCACGCTGACCGATGCGGCCGCCGAGGTCGACGCGCACGAGGGCCTGCCCTTCACGGTGCGCGGCGAGGCGTGGGCGTATCACGCCAAGGCCTACCTGATGCTGCACAAGCCGGCCGGCATCGAGTGCTCCCAGCGCCCCTCGGCCTGGCCCAGCGTCTACACGCTGCTGCCCGCGCCGCTGCGGCAGCGCCCGGCCAAGGGCGGCACCGACGGCGTGCAGGCCATCGGCCGGCTCGATCAGGACACCACCGGCCTGCTGCTGCTCAGCGACGACGGCACCTTCATCCACCGCATGAGTTCGCCCAAGCGCCACGTCCCGAAGGTCTACGAGGTGCAGGGCGTGCATGACTTCACGCCGGGCCAGGTGCAGCGGCTGTGCGACGGCGTGGTGCTCGACGACGACCCGCGCCCCGTGCGTGCCGCCGCGGCCGAACGGGTGGACGAGCGCCACCTGCGCCTGACGCTCACCGAGGGCAAGTACCACCAGGTCAAGCGCATGGTGGCGGCGGTGGGCAACCGCGTGGCGGGCCTGCACCGCAGCCGCATCGGCGGGCTGGCCCTGCCGGCGGACCTGGCGCCGGGCCAGTGGCGGTGGCTGACGCCGGCCGATCTGGCGCAGTTGCAGCAAGCGTGATCTTGTTGGCTGACGGCGGTCCGGCAGGCCGCGCGGCGGCACCCATAATTCGCCGGCCCTCGCGCCCGGCGGTGCGCGGGGCTTCGAATCCAACAGGGAGAGAGCACCAGTGCAACAGAATCCGATGCGGTCGCCGGCGGCCGCCCAACTCCTCGCGGTCACCTGCGCCGCATTCCTGCTGACGGCCTGCGACGACAAGGCGCCGTCGCCGGCGGCCGCTGCCGGCACCGCCGCTTCCGCCCCGGCTGCCGGCCAAGCCGCTGCGCCCGACGCCGAGGCGGCGCGCAACAAGGCGCGCAACACCTATACCCGCGTCTACAACGCCATGGTGGACGACAACCGGAGCTGGGCGGCCATCTACAAGAGCTACCGGGGCCTGAACGTCCAGGGCAAGTCGCACAGCGAAAGCTCGTTCTACGGCTCGCCGGACACCCTGGCCAAGCAGTTGAAGGACCTGAAGGAGGCGCGGGCCTCCGGCTCCGGCGACGCGCAGCTGGACGCGGCGGTCGACACCCTGGTGGCGGCGGGCGAGAAGCTGCTGGGCACCTGGGAGCCCATGGCCCCGTACTACCAGTCCAAGGGCTTCCTGGAGGACGGCTGGGCCAAGGCGCGGGCGGCCGATGCGGACATGGCGGCCGGCTTCACCGGCCTGCTGGCCCGCATCGACGCCCTGGACGTCGAGCTGGACCGCGTGCAGGAGGCGCGCCGCCTGCGGCAGATGGAGGAGATGAAGCGCCAGGGCGACATGCTGGGCTACGCCACCCTGGACTCGATGGCCGTCGCCAAGAAGTTCATGGCGGCGCTCGACAAGGTCAGCGGCGACCTGAAGAACAAGGACGCGGTGGCCGCGGCGGACGCGCGGGCCGCCGACCTGCAGGCGTCGCTGGAAGGGCTGTCGAAGGCGGTCGCTGATGCCAAGGCGCAGGCCAAGGACGGCAAGGAACCCCACCACGGCTACATGAGCCTGCACAACAGCCTGCAGGAAGCCGTCGGCCAGTGGCGGGTGTTCAAGCAGAGCCGCTCCGAAATGACCTGGCGCAACATCGTCAGCTACTACAACAACGCGATCGGCACCTTCAACCGCGGCTTCGGCCGCTGAGCCTGCGGCTGTGCGGGGGCCGTCAACGCCGGGCGCGGCGGCGGCGTTACAGGGCGGAAGCCACTTCGCGCGGGAGCCGGATTTGCCCAGGTTGTTGAAGCAGGCCGCCATCCGGGCGGCCTTTTTGTTGCTGACGGGGCCGGCGTCGCTCTCCTTGGCCCAGCAACCCGCCCAGGCCACCGCGCCGGCGCCGCCGCTGTTCGTGCTCAATTCGCTGGATGCCTCCGTCAGCCTGATCGACCCCGTCGCCTGGGCCGAGCGCGCGCGCGTGGCGGTGGGCAAGGAGCCGCACCACATCTACCTGACGCCGGACGAACGCTCCGTCATCGTCGCCAACTCCGCCGGCGACTCGCTCACCTTCTTCGACCCGCGCACCGGCGGCGTCCAGCGCACCCTCTACGGCATCATCGATCCGTACCAGCTGCAGTTCTCGCCCGACATGAAGTGGTTCGTGACGGCGGCCAACCGGTTGAACCATGTCGACGTCTATCGCTGGGACGGCACCAACCTGCAGCTGGCCCGCCGCATCGCCACCGGCAAGACGCCCAGCCACATCTGGATCGACCGCAGCAGCACCGTGGCCTACGTGACCATGCAGGACAGCGACGAGCTGATCGCCGTCGACCTGCCGACCCAGACGATCCGCTGGCGCACGCCCACCGGCCCGATGCCGGCGGACATCTACGGCATCCACGGCGACCGCACGCTGCTGGTGGGCCTGACGGGCAGCGACGGCGTGCAGGTCTTCGACGTGGCGGGCAAGGAGCCGAAGCTGATCGGCAAGATCCCGACCGGCAAGGGCGCCCACGCCTTCCGCAGCGCGGGCGACGGCAAGTCGGTCTTCGTCAGCAACCGGGTGGCCAACAGCATCAGCCGCATCGACATCGCGACGCTCGCCGTCAGCGCTACCTATCCGGTGCCGGGCGGGCCGGACTGCATGGACGTCTCGGCCGACGGCAAGACGCTGTACGTCACCTCGCGCTGGGCCAAGAAGCTCAGCGTGGTGGACCTGACGGCGGGCAAGGTCTCGCGCACCATCGGCGTCGGCCGTTCTCCCCACGGGGTGTGGACCCTTGATCATGCGCGGCGTCGCTGAACGGCTGCTGGCTGCGGCGCTGTGCGTGGCGGCCGCGCTGCCCATGGGCGCGGGCGCGCAGGGCGGCGGCAACTGCGACAAGCCGGTCTACCTGACCTTCGACACCGGGCACATGGGCATCGCGCCGCTGGTGGCCGAGGTGCTGCGGCGCCAGCAGGTGCGCGTGACCTTCTTCGCCGCCGCCGAGCGCACGCAGGACGGCGGCGACAGCCTGGACAACCATTGGGCGCCGTGGTGGCGGGCGAGGGCGGCCGAAGGGCACGAGTTCGCCTCCCACACCTACGACCACGCCTACTGGCGCGGCGACGAGAAGTCGGTCGCACCGCGCTTCCGCATCCGGCCCTCTGCCGGCGCCTTCGCCGGCCGCAGCTTCACCTGGAGCGCGGCCCAGTACTGCGAGAACATCGCCAAGGCGGCCGACCGGCTGGCGCACATCACGGGCAGGAAGCCGCTGCCGCTCTTCCGCGCGCCAGGCGGCAAGACCTCGCCGAAGCTGCTGGCGGCGGCCCGCCAGTGCGGCTTTGCCCATGTCGGATGGTCGCCGGCCGGCTTCCTGGGCGACGAGCTGCCCAGCGATAAGTACCCCAACGACCAGCTGCTGGCGCAGGCGCTGGAACGCATCCGGCCCGGCGACATCCTGCTGGCGCACCTGGGCATTTGGTCGCGCCAGGACCCGTGGGCGCCGGCCGACCTGAAGCCGCTGATCGTGGGGTTGAAGGAGCGCGGCTTCTGCTTCCGCACGCTGCGCGAGCATCCCGACTACGCGGCCTGGATCGCCGCGCACCCCTGAGCGCCGTCATGGAGTGGCTGAGCGACGCGTTCGACCTTGCGCAGCAGTGGCTGTTCGAGGCGGTGGTGCAGCCGCTGGTCTATGCCGCCGGCCTGGGCGGCTGGGCGGAGGACGCCTTCGACGCCACCGGCTGGCTGCTGGTGGGCCTGGTCCAGATCGTCGTGTTGCTGGCGGTGATCGGCCCGCTGGAGCGCTGGCGCCCGGTGGAGCCGGTGCGCGACCGGCAGGCGGTGCGGGTGGACGTGATCTACACGCTCGTGCACCGGCTGGGGTTGTTCCGGCTGGCGCTGTTCTTCCTCGTCACGCCGTTGTTCGACGCCGTGCTCGGCTGGCTGCGCGGCAACGGCTGGGGCACGTTGCACCTGGACGAGCTCTGGCCTGGCGTCACCGACATCCCCTGGGTCGCGTTCGCGCTCTACCTGGTGGTGCTGGACTTCGTCGAATACCTCATCCACCGCGGCCAGCACCGCTTCGCGTGGTGGTGGCGCCTGCATGCGCTGCACCACTCGCAGCGGCAGATGACGATGTGGAGCGACGACCGCAACCACCTGCTGGACGACCTGATCCACGACGCCATCATCGTCGCGGCGGCGCAGCTCATCGGCGTGGCGCCGGGGCAGTTCGTCGCGGCCGTCGCCGTGATGCAGCTGTCGCAGAGCCTGCAGCATGCGAACCTGCGCCTGGCCTTCGGCCGGTTGGGCGAGCGGCTGTGGATCAGCCCGCGCTTCCATCGCCGGCACCATGCCATCGGCATCGGCCACGAGTCGCCCGGGCCGCGCCGCGCCGCCGGGCCGCGCCAAGGCGCGGCAGCCCCCTCGGGGGGCAGCGAACCACGCGCAGCGGGGAGCGTGGGGGCCACAGTTCTCGGCGGCTGCAACTTCGGCGTGCTGCTGCCCTGGTGGGACATGCTCTTTCGCAGCGCCGACTTCTCCGCCCGCTACGAGCCCACCGGCATCCGCGACCAAGTCGAGCCCGACGAACAGGGCCGCGTGCGCGACTACGGCCGCGGCTTCTGGGCGCAGCAGTGGCTGGGACTGAAGCGGCTGGCCGGGCGGGCCTGAGTCCGTGGCAGGTATGCTCGACCCGATGCGCCTGCTGCTCGACTCCTTCTGGCGTGCCGTCGCCTACTGCCTGCACCCCCGCGTCATCGTCCTGTCGCTGCTGCCGCTGGCGCTGATGGCCGCCCTCGCGCTGGGCCTGGCCTGGCTGTACTGGGACGCCGCCGTCGCCTGGACCCGCGATGCCCTCGACGCCTGGCCCCTGCTGGCCAGCTTCTGGGGCTGGCTGCAGGGCCTGTTCAGCGGCGACGTGCGCAACGTCCTGGCGCCGCTGGTGGTGGTGCTGGCGGTCACGCCGATGCTGGTGCTGGTGTGCCTGGTCGTGGTGGCCGCCTTCATGGCGCCGGCACTGACCCGGCTGGTGGGCGAGCGGCGCTTCCCGGCGCTGGAGCAGCGGCACGGCGCCTCCTTCATCGGCAGCGTGCTGCGCTCCATCGGCCTGACGCTGGTGGCGGTGGTGGCGCTGGTGGTGTCGATGCCGCTGTGGCTGGTGCCGCCGCTGGTGCTGGTGCTTCCTCCCCTGATCTGGGGCTGCCTCACGGCCCGCGTGATGAGCTACGACGCCCTGGCCGAGCACGCCAGCGGCGAGGAGCGCGAGACCCTGCTGCGCACGCACCGCTGGCCGCTGCTGGGCATCGGCGTGCTGTGCGGGCTGCTGGGCGCGGCGCCGAGCATCGTGTGGGCCTCCGGCCTGCTGTTCGCCGCCGCCTTCTTCCTGCTGGTGCCGCTGGCGATCTGGATCTACACGCTGGTGTTCGCCTTCTCCGCCCTGTGGTTCGCCCACTACGGGCTGGACGCGCTGGCCCGGCTGCGCGCGCAGCGCGCGGGGCTGGCGGCGACGGCAGCCGACGCCGAGGCAGCGGCCCTGCCGCCGCCGCAGGAGGGCGCGCCATGACCGCATCTCCGGCCTTCGGCCTGATCATCGTCGGCGACGAGATCCTCTCGGGCAAGCGCGCCGACAAGCACCTGTCCAAGGTGATCGAGCTGCTCGGCGCCCGCGGCCTCGCGCTGGCCTGGGCGGAGTACGTGGGCGACGATCCGGCGCGCATCGCCGCCGTGCTGAAGCGCGCCTTCGCCGGCGGCGACGTCGTCTTCTCCACCGGCGGCATCGGCGCCACGCCCGACGACCACACCCGCCAGTGCGCCGCCGCCGCCCTCGGCGTGCCGCTGGCGCTGCACCCCGAGGCCGAGGCGCTGATCCGCGAGCGCATGCAGGACACCGCCCGCGAGCAGGGCGTGCCCTACGAGCCGGACCGGCCGGACAACGTCCACCGGCTGAACATGGGCGTCTTCCCGGCCGGTGCCTCCATCATCCCCAACCCGTACAACAAGATCCCGGGCTTCAGCGTGGGCCACGTGCACTTCCTGCCCGGCTTCCCGGTCATGGCCTGGCCGATGATCGAGTGGGTGCTGGACACCCGCTACGCGCACCTGGCCCGGCCGGCGGGCGTGAGCGAGCGCTCCGTGATCGTCTTCGGCGCCATGGAGGCCAGCCTCACGCCGCTGATGGAGGCGGTGGAGCGCGACCACCCGGGCGTCAAGGTGTTCAGCCTGCCCAGCGTCGACCACCCGCAATACGGGCGCCACATCGAACTGGGCGTCAAGGGCGACGCGGCCCGCCTCGATGCGGCTTACGCGCAGCTTCGCACCGGCCTGGACGGTTTTGGTGCGCGCATCGGCCCCGAATTGGTGCGATGACGAATTGAGCACACAATTGGTGCGTTTGCGGCCCCGCGCCTGCGCTCCGGCGCCCCGCCGGCGGGCCTGACGGCGCCCCGCAATGGCACAGAAACTGCATCCCTGCCGCTGTCCTTCACTCAACCCACCATCCCTTCCAGGAGAAACCTGATGGCCAAGACCGTCGCCGACGTCATGAAACTCGTCAAGGAAAACGAGGTCAAGTTCGTCGACTTCCGATTCACCGACACCCGCGGCAAGGAGCAGCACGTCACGGTGCCGGTGTCGCACTTCGACGAGGACAAGTTCCAGGCCGGCCACGCGTTCGACGGTTCCTCCATCGCCGGCTGGAAGGGCATCGAGGCCTCCGACATGCTGCTGATGCCCGACCCGAACACGGCGGTCATCGACCCCTTCTTCGAGGAAACCACCCTCAACCTGACCTGCGACGTGCTGGAGCCGGCCGACGGCAAGCCCTACGACCGCGACCCGCGCTCCATCGCCAAGAAGGCAGAGGCGTACCTCAAGGCCTCGGGCCTGGGCGATACCGCCTTCTTCGGCCCCGAGCCCGAGTTCTTCATCTTCGACGACGTGCGCTGGGCCAGCGACATGTCGGGCAGCTTCGTCAAGATCGACGTCGATGAAGCCCCCTGGAACACCGGCAAGAAGTACGAGAGCGGCAACAGCGGCCACCGCCCGACCGTCAAGGGCGGCTACTTCCCCGTGCCCCCGGTCGACAGCAGCCAGGACATCCGCGCCGAGATCTCGCTGGTGCTCGAATCGCTGGGCATCCCGGTCGAGGTGTTCCACCACGAGGTGGCGGGCGCCGGCCAGAACGAGATCGGCACCAAGTTCAGCACGCTGGTCGAGCGCGCCGACTGGACGCAGAAGCTCAAGTACGTGATCTGGAACGTCTGCCACGCCTACGGCAAGACGGCCACCTTCATGCCCAAGCCGATCCAGGGCGACAACGGCTCCGGCATGCACGTGCACCAGTCGATCTGGAAGGACGGCAAGAACCTGTTCGCCGGCGACGGCTACGCGGGCCTCTCGGACACGGCCCTGTACTACATCGGCGGCATCATCAAGCACGCCCGCGCGCTCAACGCCATCACCAACCCGGGCACCAACAGCTACAAGCGCCTGGTGCCCGGCTTCGAGGCGCCGGTGAAGCTGGCCTACTCGGCCAAGAACCGCTCGGCCTCGATCCGCATCCCCTTCGTCAGCAACCCGAAGGCGCGCCGCATCGAAGCCCGCTTCCCCGATCCGCTGGCCAACCCCTACCTGTGCTTCTCGGCCCTGCTGATGGCCGGCCTGGACGGCATCGAGAACAAGATCCACCCGGGCGAAGCCGCCACCAAGGACCTGTACCACCTGCCGCCGGAAGAAGACGCGCTGGTGCCCACCGTCTGCCACAGCCTCGACCAGGCGCTGGAATACCTGGACAAGGGCCGCGGCTTCCTGACCAAGGGCGGTGTGTTCACCGACGCTTTCATCGACGCCTACATCGAGCTGAAGATGCAGGAGGTGACGCGCTTCCGCATGGCGCCGCACCCGGTCGAGTTCGACATGTACTACTCGCTGTAAGCGCCCCCCAGGGCCGGCCCGCCGCGCGCAGGGCTGGTGTGGCAAAAGGACGGCTTCGGCCGTCCTTTTTCCTTTTCAGGGGGAACCGCCGGACCGGTGCCCCCTCGAATTGCAAGAAAATGCAAGTCTCCCTTCCGCTTCACTGGCCCCGGAACATGAAGATCTTTCCCCTCACCGCACTGCTCATCGCCACCGCGCTGGCCGGCACGGCAGTCCAGGCGCAGGACCGTGTCTGGCGCTGCGGCAACGAATACACCAACAACACCGCCGAGGCGCAGCGCCGCGGCTGCAAGCTGGTCGAGGGCGGCAACGTCACCATCGTGCAGGGCACGCGTCCGGCCGCCTCGGCATCGTCCTCGGGCGGCGGATCGCGCGCCGGGGGCTCGTCCCCGGCCGGCAGCCCGAAGGTCGACAGCACCGAGCAGCGCCAGCGCGACAGCGACGCGCGCGCCGTGCTGGAGTCCGAACTGAAGAAGGCCCAGTCGCGCCAGGCGGAACTGCTCAAGGAATACAACAACGGCGAGCCCGAGCGCCAGGGCAACGAGAAGAACTACCAGAAGTACCTGGACCGCGTGGCCGAGATGAAGGTGCAGATCGAGCGCAACGAGAGCGACATCGCCGGCCTGCAGCGTGAACTGAGCCGTCTGCCGGCCGGGCGCTGATGGCCTTCGGCAAGCCGGCCGCGCCGGCCCGGCGTTTCCAGCCCTTCGACCTGCTGGCGACGCTGGTGGCGGTGGTCCGGGCCGACGGCCGGCTGCTGTTCGCCAACTCGGCGCTGGAGGACGCGATGGGCACCTCGCGCCGCACGCTGGAGGGCAGCCCCTTCGGCGCCTGCTTCCTGGAGCCCGGCGTGCTCGCCACCGCCATCGAGGGCGTGCGCGAGAACGATTTCGCGACCCTGCGCTACGAGGCCTTCCTGCGCCGCGGCGCCCAGGAGCCGCTGCCGGTGCAGGTGACGCTGGCGCAGACCGACCGCAAGGGCGAGATCCTGATCGAGATGTCGCCGCAGGAGCAGCAGGTGCGCCACGATCGCGAGGAGCGCCTGCTGGGCCTGGCGCAGGCCAACAAGGAGCTGATCCGCAACCTGGCCCACGAGATCAAGAACCCGCTGGGGGGCATCCGCGGCGCGGCGCAACTGCTGCAGATGGAAGTGCAGGCGCGCGACCTGATCGAGTACACCCAGGTCATCATCCACGAGGCCGACCGGCTGCAGACGCTGGTGGACCGGCTGCTCGCGCCGCACCGCCGCCCGCACGTGGTGGGCGACGTGAACATCCACGAGGTGATCGAGCGCGTGCGCTCGGTGCTGCTGGCGGAGTTCCCGCACGACCTGGAGATCGAGCGCGACTTCGATCCCTCGATCCCCGAGTTCCGCGGCGACCGCGAGCAGCTCATCCAGGCGACGCTGAACATCGCCCACAACGCCGCGCAGGCGCTGGCCGAGCGGCGCGAGGCGGGCGACGCGAAGATCACCTTCCGTACGCGCGTCGTGCGCAAGGTGATCCTCAACAAGCAGTGGTGGCGACTGGCACTGGAATTGCATGTCATCGACAACGGGCCGGGCGTGCCGGACGACCTCAAGGACCGCATCTTCTATCCGCTGGTGTCGGGACGGGAGAACGGCACCGGGCTCGGGCTGACGCTGGCGCAGACTTTCGTTCAACAGCACCACGGCGTGATCGAGTGCGACAGCCAGCCCGGCCGGACCGATTTCAAGATAGTGATACCGCTGCCTTAGCAGGAAGGACGACAGGAACTGCATGAAGCCGATCTGGATAGTGGACGACGACCAATCGATACGCTTCGTGCTCGAGAAGGCCCTCCTGCGTGAAGACCTGCCCACGCGCAGCTTCACCAACACGCGCGAAGTGCTGGCCGCGCTGGAGGCCGCCAACGACGACGAGATGCAGGGCCCGCAGGTGCTGGTCTCCGACATCCGCATGCCCGGTGGCTCCGGCCTCGACCTGCTGGACAAGATCAAGGCCAAGCACCCCGGCCTGCCGGTCATCATCATGACTGCCTTCTCCGACCTAGACAGCGCCGTGTCGGCCTTCCAGGGCGGCGCCTTCGAATACCTGCCCAAGCCTTTCGACCTGCCGCGCGCAGTCGAGCTGATCCGCCGCGCGGTGGACGAGAGCCAGCGCGAGGAGGTGGCCGAGGAGCGCATGCAGGCCGCGCCCGAGATGCTGGGCCAGGCGCCGGCGATGCAGGACGTGTTCCGTGCCATCGGCCGGCTGTCGCAGAGCAACGTCACGGTGCTCATCACCGGCGAGTCGGGCTCGGGCAAGGAACTGGTGGCGCGCGCGCTGCACAAGCACTCGCCGCGCGCGAGCGGCCCTTTCATCGCCATCAACACCGCCGCCATCCCGAAGGACCTGCTGGAGTCCGAGCTGTTCGGCCACGAGCGCGGCGCCTTCACCGGCGCGCAGACCATGCGGCGCGGCCGCTTCGAGCAGGCCGAGGGCGGCACGCTGTTCCTCGACGAGATCGGCGACATGCCCTTCGACCTGCAGACGCGCCTGCTGCGCGTGCTCAGCGACGGGCACTTCTACCGCGTGGGCGGGCACAACGCCGTGAAGGCCAACGTGCGCGTGATCGCGGCGACCCATCAGGACCTGGAGCAGCGCGTCAAGCACGGTGCCTTCCGCGAAGACCTGTTCCACCGCCTCAATGTCATCCGCCTGCGCCTGCCGGCGCTGCGCGAGCGCAAGGAGGACGTGCCCGCGCTGGCGCGCCACTTCCTGCAGCAAAGTGCCCGGCAGCTCGGCGTGGAGCCCAAGCGCATCTCCGACGCGGCGCTGGCGCAACTGGCGGCCTTCGGCTTCCCCGGCAACGTGCGGCAACTGGAGAACATCTGCCACTGGCTGACGGTGATGGCGCCGGCGCAGGTGATCGAGCCCAAGGACCTGCCGCCGGAAGTGACGACGAGGGCGGCGACGGAATTTCCTGCGGCCCCCGCCGCGCCGCCTCATGTTCCCGAGGCCGTCGAGCCTGCCGCCGTCGTTGCGGTGCCGGTCGCACTGGCGCCGCTTCAGGCCGCGCCCGTCGCGCAGGCCGGCTGGGAAGACCTGCTGGAGCGCGAGGCGCAGGCCCTGCTGGCGGAGGGGCGCCACGACGTGTGGGACGTGCTCGTGCGCCGCTTCGAGTCGCGCCTGATCCTCACCGCGCTGCACTTCACCCGCGGGCGCCGCATCGAGGCGGCGCAGAAGCTGGGCATCGGCCGCAACACCATCACCCGCAAGATCGCGGAGCTGGATCTCGACCGCGATGGCGACGCGGGTCGCTGACCGCTACCGGCTGCGCTGGCCGAGCGTGAGCGTGTCGATCTGGAAGTTGCCGCTCTTGTCCCACAGCCAGGTGTCGACGTAGGTGTGGGCGCCCAGCTTGCCCGGGCTGGGAAAGGGCGAGGTCGCGCGGATCAGCGCGGCGATCTTGGGCGGCACTTCCGGCGCGTGGCTGGGCGTGCGGCTGAAGGTGACGTTGGTCACCTTGCCGCTGGCGTCGACGTCGGTCTCGACCACCACCACGGCATACACCAGCGGCGGGATCTTGCCCTTGTAGATGCGCTTGGGATAGGCCTTGTAGATGTGCTGCGCCGCGACTTTGCGCCAGGCCCTGACGGCCGGCGTCTGCGCGGTGATCAGGCGCACGCCCTTGACCCCGTCGCCGGGCCGCAGGTCGTCGCTCGGCGCGGGCGTGGCGGCCGCGGCCGGCGGCTCGTCCTTCTTCATCCAGGGCAGCCCCTGGCATCCGGCCAGGAGGAGGGCGGCTGCCCCCGCCAGGACGGCGGCACGCGGTGCCGACGACGCGCCCATCAGGCGGCCACCTCGAGGTCGAGCACCACCGGCGCATGGTCGCTGGGCTTGTCCCACTTGCGCGGCACACGGTCGATGGCGCAGCCGCGCACGCGCGGCACCAGCGGCTCGCTCACCAGGATGTGGTCGATGCGCAGGCCGCGGTTCTTCTGGTAGCCGAGCATGCGGTAGTCCCACCACGAGAAGCTCTTCTCGGGCTGATCGAAGAGGCGGAAGCTGTCCACCAGGCCCAGGCCGAGCAGCGCCTTGAAATGCGCGCGCTCCTCGCTGGTGTGGTGGATGGTCTCGGCCAGGCCGACCGGGTCGAAGCTGTCGCGGTCTTCCGGCGCGATGTTGAAGTCGCCCAGCAGCACGAGTTCGGGGTGCGCCGCCATCTCCTCGCGCAGCCAGTCGCGCAGGGCGCGCAGCCAGCTCATCTTGTATTCGAACTTCTCGGTGCCCGGCGCCTGGCCGTTGACGAAGTAGCCGTTGACCACGCGCAGCGGGCCGGCGGCCGTGTCCACCGTGGCGCTGATGACGCGCGAATGCTCGTCGGTGAAGCCGCCGATGTTCTTCGCCACGTCGCGCACCGGCGAGAGGCTGAGGATGGCGACGCCGTTGTACGTCTTCTGCCCGAACACGGCGGCGTGGTAGCCGGCGGACTGCAGCACCTCCAGCGGGAACTTGTCGTCGCTCATCTTCAGTTCCTGCAGGCACAGCACGTCCACCGGGTTGGCGATGAGCCAGTCCAGCACGTGCTGCAGGCGGGCGGTAAGGGAGTTGACGTTCCAGGTGGCGATTTTCAAGTTTTGTCTACCGGGTTGATTTCATTGGGATTTTTTCTCATCGGTCGCTCCTGTATCGTTCTTGGTATCTTTTTTGCGTGATTCCGATGCTGCGGAGGGCTTCCCGCATTCGCGGCAGTCTAGCTGGCCACTTTCGCCCGGGCCAGCGCAGCAGCATGGGCGGCTGGCGTCGGTGCTCTCCTTCAGCCGGCCGTCGCTTTGGGCTTCACCGTGGTCACTTTCCTCGTCGAGTGGACCGCCAGCACGTTGCACACGAACCTGACGCCGCTGTGCCTGGCGCTCAACGCGGTGGCAAGGTACTGCGCCAGGAAGATGCCGGCGGCAATCCAGCCCTCGAGCTGGCTGGCGCCGGCAAGGCGAAGCCCGATCGGCACCAGCACGATCAGCGGCACCGACATGGCCGCCATGTCGCGGTACATGAGGAACAGCTTGTGCGCCTCGACGACGGCGACGTCGTCCGCCACCAGCTTGTAGAGCCCGTACCACTTCGTATTCTGCTCGGCCGGATCGGTCGGGAGCGCGCCGACGTTCTTCTTCAGGGCCGCCATGTTGATGCGCGGGTCGGCGGGCCCGTGCTTGGTGAACGCCTCGCTGCCCGGCAGCGGGTTGGTCACCTTCCAGAAAACCAGCATCGCCTTCACGTTGGCGGGCAGCAGCCCCGTGAGGAGCAGCACGACGACGGGAAGGACCGCAGTGCCCAGCGCCCGAATCACGGCCAGTTTGGTCAAGGGGATCCCGTCGATCAGCTCCGGCGCCACGAACAACAGGATGACGATCACGTCGAGCGCGGCCAGCAGCACCAGCCACTTCATGTTCAGCGGCTTCAGCGTTTTAGAGGACGTGGCGCTCATCCGGACTTCTCGGTGGTGATGTGGAAGATGCCATCGTCGCCGACCTCGAACTGGATGGTGCCGTCCCGGCGCGTGGTGAGCACGTGGCGCCACTTGCCCGTGGTCCGCACGAGGACGCCTCGGTCGGTGGTCACGGCTCGGTAGTCGGGCTGGGTGAGCTGGGTTTCATGCTCGATCGGCTTGTCGGAGACGACGATCGCCTGCGGCGTGCAGAAGTTGAAGACTTCGGGGCAGAAGCCGTTCTCGCGGCCATGGTGCGACGCAACGAGGACGTCGACGCCGCGCAGCTGCTGCCGGAAGTCCTCCCGAAGGAGCAGCGCGCGCCACCCTTCCTTCTCTAGGTCGCCGGGGAACAGAATGCTGAACGCGCCGTACCTGATGAAGGTGACCAGGCTCAAGTTGTTGGTGTCGGAGAAGAAGGGGTAGCTGTTCCAGAAGGTGGTGGCGGTGATGCCGCCCATGTGCTGGTCGAACGGCTCGCTCGGCGGCTGATTGAAGCTGCTGCACGCATCGGCATACCACTCGGCGTCGCGCGTGAGTGGGCCGCCGGCGAGCTTGATTCCCCGGAGCTGGGTGCTCGTATAGCTGGGATTTCGGAAGAGGGTCGTCACGTGGATGCCGGCGTCCTGCAGCCCCCGCAGGTCACTCATGTGGTCCTGGTCGGCGTTCGTGATGAACAGGTAGTCGAGCGTGGTCCGGCCCAAGACGCCGCGGATGTACGTGCTCGGCCACCACGTGTCGCTGTTCCCCGAGTCGATCATCGCCAGCTTTCCGCCGGCATCGCCATTGGGCGTTGGGATGACGGGCTGAAGCATCGCGCACGCCCCGTGCTCCACGTCCCAGACGCGCAGTCGCATAGGCATGGCGTCAGTTCCGGATCCGGCGCCGAAGCTCGCTGACGATGAGGCTGACCGCGCGGACGTCGTCTGCGCCCGCTTGGTCGTTC
>Ga0164243_10002768_pt1 | contig 28604 bp, 19 predicted proteins | sample OricompcompostOP_FD_108781 | JGI IMG/M metagenome (GOLD analysis project Ga0164243, IMG submission 108781) | Organic Plus compost microbial communities from Emeryville, California, USA - Original compost - Organic plus compost (OP) | ecosystem: Engineered > Solid waste > Mixed feedstock >... | reverse complement strand
GAAGTACGAAGTAGAAGTAGCACCCCTTCGTACTTCGTACTTCGTACGGACGGCCGGTTCTAACAAGGGTCCGGTCGTGAAGGGATAATTTTTTAGGGTGCTGCGTGCGAAGCGCAGCACCAGCAGGGTAAAAACTTACCCACTTTTTAGGACTATTCCGATGCTATCTCTTTTTGTAATATAAACAAACAACAACCCCCTCCTCTTATTAATAAAATTAAACTGATCTTCCTCTATTCATTCTAGTTTGAATATTTTGGATAAGTTCTAATCCTTGTTTGCTTAAATGTTTTTTATCTTTCATCATATCAGCGACTATACAAAAGTCTTGAAAATCTAAAGCTTTTACGCCTATTATCCCCTACGAAGTACGAAGTAGAAGTAGCACCCCTTCGTACTTCGTACTTCGTACGGACGGTCGGTTCTAACAAGGGTCCGGTCGTGAAGGGATAATTTTTTAGGGTGCTGCGTGCGAAGCGCAGCGCAGGGTAGCTCTTAAAAAATGGGATTATCTTATCGTATATATCACTAAATTTTGTTACTCGAATGTAAACTGCTTCTTTATTTAAATAAAATTTTCCACAACCCAAGTATTCAATGAAACTTTTAATAAGTTGTTCCTCTACAAAGTTAGGGCATGCTGAGAAATGGTAAATATTAAGTTCACAGCCATACCCGTTTTGGTTGTGGTAGATTTAAAAATATATATTCAGAAGCACCCCTCTGCTGACGTAAAACCACTTAATCAATAAGGATCTGATATTTTTTGTGCTGCGCATGAAATTGTCATTCACAGGAACAACCTCAGGAAAAGCTGCTTTTAATGTATCAGATAGACCTCAATTAAGTGTAGCTTTAATAGCGACAATTTTTTGTAATCCTTCTAAGGTTAAATGTTCTTTATTTTTAACTATTTCAACAACTTGTTTTCAAAGTTCATAATCAGCCCTCTTATTTGTTATCAGAGGGTAATTATCAAAATGGTCTATTATACTTTTCAAGTCTTTTACCGATTGAACTTTGTAAACATCTACATCTTGTTCATAAATCTTACCTAGTCCCCGGGGGGGGGACTTGTTTTTAATTTTATCTAAAACTACTCTATCTTTTTTATGAAGACCAAGTTGAAAATAAACTATAACATCTCAACCTAATTTTGTGCGGAGCGGCTGATTTTTTATAAATAGAAACACCAAACGTACTTTCACCATCAGAAAATCCGGTGACAAATCAAGGGTTAAGAGGGGGAGCGCACTCTATAAGAGTTGAAGTATTTATAGGTTCAGAAATATTCAGTGGGACACTAGAAGAAAAAAATCTTAAGCTAAACCCCATTTTACATGGTTTTGTAATATTATTCTTGTAAAGACTAGGAGCTACGCCCCTAGAAACAAAACTGTTAAAAACCCTTTTTGTCTTAGACATAAAAATAGTAGACTTTAGTTGACACTGTTTACGTGAAGTTAATAGAGGATATTCTTTTAGTATACCTATCAGACTTTGTATTAAATCTTTTTTAATGGCAACTCAAGTAACATATTGAGCGTAACGGCTCCTTACTCTACCACCGATCACATCTTTTATTAATAATAACATAAGTACATTATCTCTTAAATTTTTTATTGAAATAAACATACGTACTTTAACATGCTTAGGTCCAGGACAACTAACGGTAATTGTCCCATCACCTTCCAATAAACCAACCCAAAACTGTTTAATGTAAGTTTCATAATCGATATTAAAAAGTTTAGATGATATCTCTAGGGCGGAGCCCTAGATTCCGGGGCCCAGAGGGCACTGGAATCAGGCCCCCTGCGGGGGCCCGATTCTAATTCTTCTTTACTAATATCGTCGAGAGATTCACATACAGAATCAGATTCTTCGTTTACGGATTCACAATTATTATTAATAAAATTTATGAGCATACCTCCTAAAGGGGCACTAAAATATACATAAAAGAAACCTACTATTAAAATAAACAATGTTAACTTTGTCCCTGTCTTCAGGAAAAATGGACAGTATCTTAATTTAACATAAATGTTAAATTTCTTGCGTACTTGTCTCTGAGGATCCTTTAGTTGCAATACTTTTAATTTTTAAAATACCATCAGTATCCAAATGTTTCCCTTCTGTGATCATAATATAAACTTTTCTAAATTTAAGAAAATCAACATATTTACCTCCAAAAACCGGATATTTATCAAAGTAATTTATTAAAGCAGCAGCTGTTTTATAACCTGAACTTTTATAACACCATATTCCAGTATGGTATTGAGATATATTTCCCATACCTAAGTTATTATATAATAATCTTAAAGGCAATTCATCGTTTTGTTTTAAAGAGAACTCTAATCTCACACTATACCCTGATTTATGAGTTTTACTTTTTACAACACTTATAAAAAAACAACCATCGGCTTGAGTAAACCCGGCTAATCAAGCATTATCTAAAGATAAATTATTTAAAGGAGGTAAAATGTTAATATTAAAGTCTTCATTATAATTATGTTTAATTAATTGATCATATTTATAATTACTCACAAATTTACCATTAATTAAAGATAATATTGTAGATATACCTTCTTTATTTTTACATATATATCTTACGGCTTTTTTGCCCTTGATTTTATAAACATTACCATAGCCAATACGTTTTTTAATATAATAGGCTAAAGATATGTCAGTTTCAGAAAAGATTATATGTAATTCTTTTTTACCAAACCAACCATCACCTTCAATTAATCCAGCTAAAAAAAAACCAAATTCCTCGTCATTAAAGTCATTATGTTTAGGAACATGTTCGGAGATTTTCACTAATGTAGTAAAGTTACCAGTACTAAAAGAAGGATGGTTGTAAAAAAGAGAAGATTTATCGAAATCTTCCTTTATTCATATTCGCTTTAATTTTTAAAATACTATTCATACCTTCTTCAGTTAGATGTTCACCCTTTTTAATTAAAAAAGCTACTTTTTTGAAGTCTTGATAATCAAGACTTTTTACTCCTAAAATAGGATATTTATCAAAAATAGGGATCAATATTTCGACTAAGTCATCAATTTTACTTACTTTATATTCTATTCCATTTTTGTTTTTATAAATATATATATTACCACAACCTAAAAAGTCAATTAAACTAGCCATTAATTCTTTATCCTTACTATGTTGAGTTAAAGTAAAAATTAATCTAATAGTTCGCCCTAATTTAGTATTGGATTTAAAACAGTTAATTTGAAAAGAACCTTCCCCAGTAGTAAACCCAGCCAGTCAACTGTAATCAGTAATTTTTTTATTTTCAATTAAAGGTCTATTAATTACTTGTATATTAGGGAAAGAATTTTTTAATTCCTCAGGTAAACCTCGATTAATAGAAGCTTTTAAAGCTACAATTTGGTTTAACCCTTCCAGAGTTAAATGATCTTTTTTAACAATAAGATCAACAACTTTAGTTAACAAAATAAAATCTGCCTTTTTTTGAGTAATTAAAGGGTATTTGGTGAAATGTGGTATTATTACCTCAGTAAGATCTTTTATAGAACCTACTGTATAACTAGCAGTATCTTTACCTACGGAAATATGACCTACTCCCTTAAAATAATATTTTAGGAGAGTTAAAAGATTTAAATCTTTTTTATCTAATCCTACAATAAACATAGTTTCAACACTTCAACCTAATTTAGTTTTAGGATTTCTTCTTACTCGTACGGTAAAACAACCTTCTGCATCTATAAGTCCTGTTACAAAATTAGGATTAAGTTGTGATGATAAATCATAAGATTTAGTATAAGAGGAAAAATTGGTTTTTATTGTATTAAAAAAATTAAAAGTATTAAAATTTACAATGCTTTTTTTTAACATTATTTTTGCCCTTTTATCCCCAGTTAAACCAGGGTGAAAGGGTAATTCTGAATATTTAACATAAGTATTTTTAGTAACAGCCGTAGCATTTGTACTAAAACTAAAGTTTCCTGCTGATTGTCTTGTAAAATATAAGTAGATTTTCCCTAACGCAATTAAAGCGAGTGGACTACTTAATCAAGAGTTTCCAGCATATAGCAAGATTTTTACTGTGGACACAAGAGTATCCACATCCAGACCTACAGTATACATGTGATGACTTCACACGATAAATCCTAAAATTCCAATAGACATCATGGCGTAAACCATACCTATATAACCAAATACAGATTTATTAGAGTAAGCAGATATAGTTGTACTTATTATTCCAAAAGCTGGTATAATTAGAATATAAACCTCTGGATGCTAATTAAATAATATATATAAATATTTATTTAATTTTGGACTTTCTTTTTATCCCCTTGGATTACTTATGGAAGAGTGTTTTTTCAATCTTCATTAAAACTTAATCATGCTTTATGTAAAGCACTACCTTCTTCTTGTCTATAAGCTTTTAAATCTTTTAATTTATAGTATTTAGGTATTAAAAAAAGTCTTTGTTTTTTATGACTTCTGCAAGGATTCTTTATTACATAATCTAAGAAACAAAGAACACCCTCTTTACCTTGGATGGTTCATTTGAAAGACCCGTAACCCCCTTTATCGTAATATACTTTTCCTGAAAAAACATTTTCAAAATGTTTTACATTTTCTTCATGTTTATTAGTTACAGATATTGTTAATTGAGGGGAACCATTTTTCATAGAATATGTAACTGAACCGTCAGCATCAAAAAAACCTGAAAATCAATTGTTATCTTTATCTAACATAGAAGGTTCTAATAACTCAATATTTAATGTATTACATACTAATTTTAGTTGTTTTAGTCTAACAGGATTTCTTATGTGTCCATTAACTCGAGCTATTAAGTCAAGCATACCTTTTTTATTGTGAAGTCTATATCTAACAGCATTAATACCTGCTCTTAATTTTACAGAACCTCCTAACTTTTGTTTTATTTCCATTAAAGCACGCTCATCTTCTATTCCCATAGTAATTTCACAACTAGTATATCCAGATTTACTAACTAAAAAGCAACCATCACCATCTATTAATCCAGCTAACCATTGATTTCATGTTAATTCAGATTGAACCTTTGGGGATAACGAACGTAAAGTCTCTGAGGATCCTACTCGGCTTACGCCTTTGGTTTCCTGCTGATTACTTGCCATTTTTAAGATTTTTACTATTACGGGACCCAAAATTAATGGATCACTTATGATAATAGTACCTAAAAATGAATACACAAGTTCCCAGCTTATAGTTCGTTGCATTAAAAAAATTACTTTTTTTAAGGGCCAAACATGACCGAAGAATCAGAAAAGATGTTGGAATAAAATAGGATCACCACCTCCAGCTGTTTCAAAGAATGATGTGTTAAAGTTTCTATCTGTAAGTAACATTGTTATTGCACCTGCTAAAACAGGTAAAGATAATAATAATAACACTGCTGTTATAACTACAGCTCATCCAAATAAAGCTAATTTATGTAATCTTATTCCAGGAGCTCTCATGTTCATTATTGTAGTTATGAAATTCACAGATCCTAATAAGGAACTTATACCTGATAAGTGTAAAGCAAAGATAGCTAAATCAACACTAGGACCGCTATGACTTTGGATACCACTTAAAGGAGGGTAACAATTATATTTATAACCTCATATTTCTATTGAGTATTTATATATTAGTGCTACGAAGTAAGCGTGCTACGCTATGTGCAAGTTACGCTAACTTATTTATATAATTTTATTAATTATTTAACTTAATATATACTCAGTTTTATAGAAATACTATCGTTATGTCCATCTTTCTCAAGATGGATTGGACTATACCATCACCCAAATAATAATAATTAATCTTTATTTATATTCTTAAAATTTTTATTGAGTCTGGTAGATCTAAGCGATCTAATTATTTTTCTTACTTTTTCTAATATATCAAACTTTCCTTTATGTTTTACATAAGTTCTTGCTCATATTCTAAACTCTACAGCTTTCATACCTTTAAATGTATTTTTGTAGTAATCTAGAATTTTAGAAAAATTCTAGCACGAGAATTTGTGGTTACTACAGTATTATATGTTTTCTTACTTGCTACTCCTACTCCTAAAATAAGAGCTATAGCTTTTAATACAATGATATCTAATTTTTGAGTTATTTCAAAAGTATGTACAATTCTATTAGAATCGGGCCCCCGTAGGGGGCCTGATTCCAGGGCCCTTTGGGGCCCCGGAATCTTTACTTACAAGATAAAAACTACCTTCTGCTTCTGTGAAACCAATAAGTCAAAAGGTACAAATATAAGTACCCAAACCGAAAAGAATTAAGATAAATCCTCCCGGCCCCTCTGGAGATAGCGGAGCAACCTCCGGCCCCTCAAGCAAAAAGAAAACCGCTGCTGGGCCTAGATAGAAAATAAGAAAGTAATAGATTAGTTAATTTTCCACCCATCCACCTCTCAGCAATATATTACTGCCTCAAATAATAAAACAAAACCTTATTGTTTATTCATTTTTCCTTTTATCTCCATTATTTTCTTTACTCCGCTATCTGTTAAATGTTCTTTATTCTCTATTAACTTAATAAGATCGCAAAATAAAAAGAAATCTAACTTTTTAGCTCCTTGAAGGGGATATTTGTTTAATAACGGGATTATAATATCCTTAAGCTCACTATATTTACTTACAGTTAAATATATGTATTTATTGCTTTCATCATTTAAGGTACCGCACCCCAAATATTCTAATAACTTTTGCATTAATATAATATCACGTGAATGTTGAGCTAGTATAAACCTAGCTTTCACTTGATATCCTGTTTTATAGCTTTGAGCTTTTACAATATTAATATTAAAGCAACCTTCTCCATCTATGAATCCTGCTAGTCAATTAGGATCTTTTATTTCTCGATCTATAACTAAAGGCCTAACAACGGGATTAATATACCAACGTATAATGAGTCCGGAGGGAAAGCTTCTTTTAATGTATCACTTAACCCTAAATTAATTGAAGACTTTATACTAATTATTTTATTTAAACCTTCTTCAGTTAAATGAGCTTTATCTTTAATTAAATAAAAGGCTAATTTAAATAATTGGTAATCAGAAAATTTTTGAGAAATTAAAGGGTAGTTATCAAAATGTTTTATGATCAACTCTAAATCTTCTATCCCCCCTCCTCTAAAGAGTAGGGGGTGGGGACCAGATGTAACTCTAAATTGGCAATTGTTTTTACCAATGTCTACTTTTCCGGCGAAGCACAGTAAAAAATTCTTTTATTCTATCTAATAATTCTTTATCTTTAATATGTAAATTATAGCCAAACTGTAAACAAACTCTTCAACCTAATTTTAAACGAGGGACTCTTGCTACACTTATTGAAAAATAACCCTCAGCGTCTGTAAATCCCGTTACAAATCATGGATCTAATTTGAAAGTAGATAAAGAACTAGCTGATCTTCGTTGGCAGCAATTAACTCCAGGGCCAGGGCCAGGGCCAGGGCCAGGGCCCCTGCGTAAAACTAAAACAGCTTGATTTGGCCTGCTAGTGTTAAAGATTTGAGCATTAACAGTAACAGCTTTCATTTGCGAAGCAGCCGATTTTTTATCATTATTTATTTGTTGTTCAATAAGATCCGTATCTAAAGCAATTAAATCTTTTTCATTTTTAGTAATTAATCTGAACATTATTTTCGCTAATTTGTTAAATTTTTTTAAATTTTTATCTTTATAAAAATAAGCTTTTGTTCACAATTTAAACATTAAAGATTTAATTCCTTTAAGTTTTGCTTTTTCAAGTCTACGTGTTTGAATTTTTTTCAGTTTATTTATAATATTTTGCACCGCCCTATTATTAGCAGTATATAAACTGTAATATTGGTATTCTTCTATGTATCTTACTCTACCTGGTATATGTAAAATACGTCTTATAAATTCCAATATAAGAAAGTCAGTTGCCTTAAGCATAAATCTTACCATAGGATCTTTATTAGAGCTAATAATAAAATATCCTAAGGATGATTCTACATACCCAATCAATCAATAAATAGAAAGCACCGATTTTATACATTCCAATGGAATATTATTGTACAGTGATAAAGAATTAAGATTAGCTTCATTAGTATTATTAATTTCATAATTTACTACACTTCAAGCTGGTGATATATAATTATCAAGCATTTCTTGCTTTTTTAACTCTAAAAGTAAATCATCTTTTTCTTTAGTAGATAAGTTAGTATTTTCTAAAATATAATAAGCTTTTTTGAATTTTTCATATGAGTGATACTTACTAGTTAATAAAGGATATTTTTCAAAAATAGGTAAAATTATAGAGCCAATAGTTTTTCTATCTCTTATTCTGAAATCAGCTTTCTGGTTATCCGCGGTTATACATACTGAACCTACACCTAATTCTTTTTTTATATAATATAACATTCTCAAATTATAACTACTTTGAGTTATTTTAAAAAAAAGAGTTCATTTACCTTCAGCTAACCTAGAAATAGTAAAACTACCATCTCCATCTGTAACACCAACTAATCATTGATGAAAATTATCTTTGTTTTCAGAATATTTAGATTTATTTATTGACCTTGAATGGTCATGCATTTTATTATTTGGGTGCTCTACGTTTAGTCTCTGATGGGTACTAAACATTTTTAATGTTAGATCCCAGGCGTATTGTCTTGATCCAGTTTTTATAAATAAAACTAAGAAGGTTATCCACATTTTAACTGCTAATTTAAATATTAACGAGTAGCGGATAACTCCGGCTCAAAGAACCTCAAGAGTTTTACGCATCGAGTAGAGTTTTATTGCCTTTGAGTTACCTCAAAGCAACTCCTTACCGTAAAGAGTTCAACCTGTCAATTTCAATATATTAATATTTCTTAGATTAGTTATATATATAACTATTCTAAGTAAGTCTCTTAATTACTATACCGGGTTACATTAAACAATAAAAATTGTCTAATGAATCTCAATTAAATTGAGTTCTTTTAGTGTTCATGCTATTTTTTAGGAATATTAATTTAGAAGTTCCTTCAATAGATGTATAGCTTTTACATATCCTAATATTATGTGCTTTTTTTCGGCTCCGCACGCAGGCTACTAAAAAATCTTGATGTTTAGAGCTAAACAATGGATAAATTGTTAAATAATTAATTAAACGATCACAAGATTCTTTTTTTAATGTTCTAACCTCGTAAGCTAATTCTGTATAATTTTCTCTATCTCTTTTAATTTCCGTGACTTTGCTTACTGAAAGATATTCTCTAATTTTTTCCATTATATCTAAATTAGTATTTTTATCTGCAGGTATTTCAGTATTTAATCTGTAATTTCTTTTTTGAGAAATTCTCATATAACATTTTACTCGTTTGGCAATATTATTTTCACCTATTTCAAATCCACAATAAAAATTACCATCAGATTCAATAAACCCTGATAGTCATGGATTACTTCCTAAAGGGCTATTATCTAACTCTAATTTAGGTAATTTAATATTGCTATTAGGTCTAGCATTTAGCCAATCAATTAGCCTATGTAAAGCTTCTATTTTAGTGCGGAGCCGTTCTCATATTACCATTAAGTAGTAGTAATAATATATCTACCTCTAAATAATTTTCCATTATCTAAATAATTTTTTATAGATACATGATTACTATTTAAACCCTTTCCTGCATTTCTTAAAGAACTATAAATAGTTATTTCTCCTGTTAAAATATCTTTAACTTGTACATTAATACCTTTTACAGGTGGGTTTTTTCTGTTAGATTGGATAAATTTTAATTTCTTTTTAGTTTCCTCCGTGTGATTTCTACCTAGCATAGTCTCACTAATTTTTCTTTTAGTCTCTTCAGTATGTTTATAGGTTTTACCTAGAGCAGCTTCTCTAAGTTTAGCTATAGTTTCTTCTGATCTATTTTTAGCTATTTCTGACATTTTTTGTAATGACTCTATAGTATGTTTATATCCAAAAAGAGAACCTGCTACTTTTAAAACATTATACTCAGGATTTAAAGTATCTATATAAGACTGTTCTCTTTTAATACACTCTTCCGGAGCACAATACTCTAAAATTTCTAATTTAAATTTAGAATAACCATGTTTAAGTAAAGCTCTACAAATTAAACTAGATTTACTAGCTCTAGTAATATAATTTATATTATAATATTGCCTAAATCTTCTACATAAATCTACACTAGAACCCACATACTTTGCATTAGACTCTGTATTAGTTCAACAATAAACACCAGATTTATTTTTATTATCCTTAAGAATCGATTCTTTTTGAGTATCTGCATTGGTATAAGACACATAAGACGAATTACAAGATAATATATTTCCTGTCAAGAATTATAGGAAGTTATCTATAATAGGCAGGAATTAAAAATAACTAACTAACTAGCTGTTGTGAGCAGGTAAGTACAGCAATATTTTGTATCCCCCCTTCACTAACGTGAAGGGATAATTTTTTAGGGTGCTGCGTGCGAAGCGCAGCGCAGAATTTACCTCTTGGAATAAAAGATCACAATAATTTGAATCTTGGGCACGGGTGTGTAATTGTTCCACCTCCTATTACTTCTTTAATTTTTAAGGCTAAAGGTAAATCTTTTTCTGCGAAGCACCGGACACAAAAGTGATTTTCACTACGACCTAACCTAACGACCTAACGACTTAACGAATATAAGAAAAAAAATTTTTTTTAACGATATTTAAAGAAAACGGGTAACGCTTCGCTACCCTGTTTTCAGGAAAGCGTAGCGCTCCCGAAAACTGTGCACATAAGAAAACGAAAACACTATATATGATGAAACTTAAAACCTTAAATTACTTTATAAATATATACGTTCTTATATACAATACAGAACCTCAATGAACGACTAAAAGAACCACCCTAAACCAGTATAGAAATGTACTAGCCGTAACTATAAGGCTATTGTACTTTATATAATGCAATAAAGAATGACTCCTACCCTAAAGAACTCAAATAGCAAATAAACAGTATTATTTACTATTTTTAATCTCAAGAATTTTATTTAACCCCTCAGGAGTCAAATGTTCCTTGTTTTTCATTAACAAAGCCACAGAACAAAATTTTTCATAATCCCCAAATTTATAACCTTGTAAAGGATATTTTTTAAAGTGAGGAATAATAATTTCATTAATATCTGATAATTTAGAAGCTTTGTATGTAACACATCCAGTATTTTCATGAATACCTCCACTTTTAAAGAAGTCAACAAGATTTGTCATTAAATTTTTATCCCTGACGTGTTGAACAACGCTTAATTGTAATCTCACTTGATATCCCAATTTATATGCTGAGGACTTTATAATATTTATAAAAAAACACCCTTCAGCTTCTACAAACCCAGTTATTCAATAAGGATTAACACTAGAAAAAGAATTTTTTCTAGGAGGTCTCTCCATTGTTGCATTAGGAAAATTTTTATTCAATAGGGGAGTCAAGCCTTTATTTAATGCACTTTTAAGGTTTATAATTTTATTTAATCCTTCTATGTTTAGATGTTCTTTTTTAGACATCATGGTTACAATTTCAAGGATTTATCCTAGTCTACTTGCTTTTCGGTTAAAAGAGGATATTTTTCAAAATGAGGTATAATTACATTCATTAAATCTTTTACAGATTTTACAGTATAATATACCAGATTATCTTTTTCACGAAATGAAATCTTTCCTATTCCACCAAAAAAACCTTGTATTTTCTCTAAGAGAGCTTGATCTGCGAAGCTGAAATAGTAAAAACAGGGATTACATTTCAGCCTGTCTTATAAGCAGATCTATTAAGCACTAAAACAAGGAAAGAACCTTCTCCATCTACAAAACCGGTGACATAGTAAGGATCTAAACCTTTAGATGATTTTTTAGAATAAGTACGTATTAACCCATTTTTTAATTTTCCTGCGTAGCGTCTTTAAAATTTGGGTATATTGTACATTTAAGAGACTCGAATTTTATTTAAAAGGTAAGAGAGAGATCAAATAATTTACCGCTCGCAACAGCATACGAAGCCGGAGTCTTTTATTTCCGGTCCCCTCTTTTATTTCTGCTTCACAACCTCTATATATAAATTTTTAGAAGTACCCCTTCTCTTTAGAGAAGGGGGAATTGTTTTGGGTACTATTATGGACCCATCTCCTTCAATTAACCCCGCAAGATAACTACCCAATAAGTTTTTATTTACTCGCGGATGGTTGTAAAATGAAGACGAATTAGATTTTGAGGAAGACTCGGAAGAATTATTTAAAATTCCTACCATATAAATAAACTTCCTTATTAATATATTATACACACTTTCGTATGTATGTGGACTATATCTTCATCGTACTATAATATTAATACGATGTATCACGCATAGTCTCTGAGGATCCTACTCGTAATATGGGTTTATTACTTTGGTTTCCTGCTGATTGTCCATTGTTTCATCTCTAGAATCTTCACTAAAATTAGTATCTAGAGTTTTAGGAGTTCCCAGCATACAGTGAATTTCAATTATAGTAATTACTTACTACTCAGGCACAGGATTTAGTCCTTTTTTTTCCCCCTATACTAGGGGACATTCCCTGAGGGCGTGTACAGGGAAAGAAGGAAGAACAGATTTAATAAAGAGATTCCGGGGCCCAGAGGGCCCTGGAATCAGGCCCCCTGCGGGGGCCCGATTCCTTATGAAGATCCCCGCGTGGATCATAAGGAGCCACGCGGGGGTCACGAATTTAAGCCCTTAAATTGGTTCATCTTACGAAATTAAACCATAACGTAAGCAACATTTGTTAAACTTACTGCTTAAAGTTAAGAGGACATTACCCGTTATGTATTCCCTCTTACCCTCTTTCATCCCCCCTTCGGTCGGTTCTAACAAGGGTCCGGTCGTGAAGGGATAATTTTTTAGGGTGCTGCGTGCGAAGCGCAGCACCAGTTTTAGCTATGAAAGCTATAAGAATCCTTTATTTAAATCCTTATATTTATTCTCTTAACTTTAATTAACGCATAAAAATGCGGAGTCTTAAAACTCTAGCTAATATATTATTATATTAATAACAGCTAACAGTAAAAAAAGATTGAGGACTTCTACTAGGCGAGTTAAGTTATTTAAGATCTTAAGCATAAACACCTAACTTGTAGTGCATTGAAGGATCCATGTGTTCTAGAACCAAGCTTCTAACTTTATCTATAGAACTTTTAATTATTACTATTCGAAAACTACTATTTTTTTTTTCTTTACGACACTTCAACCCGAATTTTTTTGCTAATACTTCCATTAACAATTCTACTTCAGATTCTGTATAGCTATCGGTACATAAAGTTAGTATATTATCTCTTTTGTTATAAGTTCCATCATCAGAAATTCAAAAAGCTAATCCAATAGGTGTTAAATAATCGATAATATTTAAAGGAACACGTTTTTTTCCTTGTTTATAAAATAAATCATGGTAAATATTTAAACAAGGAAAAACTAAAGTATTAAACTGATAACCTGAAAAAGGTCCTGTTAACTTAGAAAATTTATTAAACTGGTAGTATTCTCCTTGACAATAAGGTTTAAATATCTCATATACAAACATAAAATACTCAGTATTTACTACAGATTGTGAAAAACAAAATCTAGTATTATTTAATGTACCTGATTTAGATTTATTTCTTATTAATCAACCATCCCCCAGTAATAAGCCTATTAAAATTTGACCTTCTTTAGATTCCGGGTCCAATCTAAAAGCACTACGTTCTAACTTAGACAATCTTTTTTTTTTATCACAGCAAGGTTCTTCACCTTTAATAGCTGATCCTACTGCTTTGTTAAATAATATAAAAATTCCTAAAAAAATAGAACTACCCAAACCAGCACCACCCTCTATACATGCAGAGAATATTAATAATAATAAACTAGGAGGTAATAATCAGAAACTTATATTATTTAGTCTTGGGAATCAGTTTACGGGGTAGTTTCCTACCTCCACGGACTATGTCTTCACCCTTAAAGGCTTCTCATGTAGTTTTACCACTTTAAGGGGCTTCGCGTATAGTCTCTGAGGATCCTACTAAGATATTTACATATCCGTTGGTTTCCTGCATATTCTTCCCCTGTATACATAAGTGTTACAACTAATTCAGTCGAAAATACAACTTTAAAATCTAATTAGGTGTCTATGTATCTGTTAACTGGATAAATAATCCATTTTCGAGAAATTCTATGCATATAGCGAAGTCATAATTAAAAAGTTTACACTTTTTAACGGCATTCCCTATAGGAAATATATAAATTATAGTAATTTTTAAAAAGATAGTTTTTCTAAATGACTTCAAGCAGGCACAAAATGAGTTCTTCCTCTCCCCTGGACCCTCCTGCTGCGAAGTAAGCAGGAGGGGATTCATATTTTTCACCCATTCGGCCTAGCACAGCTCTCGTTCGCTGGGTGAAAGGCAAAATCTGTTTTAAATAAACCTCCCTTATTTCTACTTATTATTCGAAGAAGTCCCCGCCCTAAAACAGACTTGTAGGGAAAAAGAAGTAATCTTAATATGCTCTCTATCAGATGAAATCCCTCGCACCTTCACCCCCTCCCTTCACGGGGTGTACTAAAAATATGCCTCCTTCGGAGTGAAGGGGGTGCGGAGCAGGAATACGCGGCTCTTTGCTGTGAAACTCCGGTGTGAAACTCTGTGCGGAGCTGTGTAAACATAGCACGCAGATTTAATATTGCAGGACTGAGATAAGTTTTATGAATACTAAATTAAAGGTATTGGTATTTCCTTAGATGATGGCATTACTGCGGTCTTCTTGCATTCATTCTATCTTTAATTTGTTTAATGTCCTCTATTCCTTCTAGTGTTAAATGACCTTTGGTTTTAATAATCATAGCTACTTTTTCTCAATCTTCAAATTCGAATCTTTTTACCCCTTGAAGAGGGTATTTATTTAAAAATGATATAATATTTTCAACCTCAGAAAATTTAGTTACTTGGTAAACAACAAGAGGGTGACTATCCCTAAGTATCAATTTTCCTCCCTATGAAATTAGGGCCCCGCGTGGACTCGCCACGATATAATATATATTGTACTTGCAGATACTTAACTAAATCTTCCATTAGATCGAGATCTCTTATATGTTGACTAACTTGAAAAATTAAATTTACTTGGTATCCTGCGTATGTAACGAGAGGATTCTCTAAGACTTACTGTAAAACTACCCTCACCATCTATGAAACCTGCTAACCATCACGGATTAATTACACGTAAAGATTTATCTATCACAGGTCGTGGTATTGGTTTAGTGTCAGGAAAAGCTTGTTTTAACTTATCTGTCAATCCTTTATTCATCGAAGCTTTTAAATTTACAATCTTTTGTATACCTTCCAATGTAAGATGCTCTTTTTGGTTAATTAATTCGACAATCTTACAAAATATAATAAAATCAGCACGCTTATGTGTAATTAAAGGATATTTTAAAAAGAAAGGTATAACCTTGTTTACTAAATCTCCTACTGACCCTACCACAAAATCAGCAACGTCAGAATTATTCCTAATAGTTATAGTTCCAACGCCACCTAAGCAGGATTGTATTGAATATAATAAGCCTACATCTTTTTTGTGTAGAGTTATATTTAATCTAGCTAAAACCGATCAACCAATCTTCATATTAGATTTTCTTAAAACACTTACTGTAAAAGATGCATCTGCATCGCAAAACCCTGCGACATAAAAGTTATCTAATTTAGGGTTATTCTTTGGGGATACGGCAGCGGATAAGCTGCTGGTATCGACCGTTGAATATTTTCGATTATTACTTAGTCCCCCTACAATATTTATATAAAAATAGTTTGGTTCATTTATCAGGGGACGTTTTAAAGTAGAGTTACCTGTACTTGTATTAATTGACTTAAAAAGAGCATTAGGATATTTACCTAAAGTATTATTAGGTGAAGAGGACAATAAATCTAAATGATCCCAGTTAAATTCAGTTCTTTTAGTATTCATCTGGCTTTTTTTTAATGCTGCATATGCAATAGCTTCGTCAGAAAAACCCGAATGTTTATTATCTAGTATTAATAAAACTATTTTTTCTCAATCTTTATAATCCAAATATTTACTAGAGTATAAAGGATATTTATTAACATAATTTAATATTATATTTAAAGATTTTCTACTTGAAGCAGTTAAAGTATAATATTGATTACCAGTTGATTTTTGTGTTCTAGTTAATAGACTACAATTAAAAAAATTAGCTATATCCGTTAAAATATGTAAATAACTTTCGTTAGTTATAGGATCGAACATTCTTTGTTCAATTCTTAATCTACATGAAATTTTTCTTTTTTTTGCACCATTTTCTAATTTTGTATGTTGTACTGAAAAACTTCCATCAGAATCTATAAATCCACTTAATCAACTATCTTCTGATAAAGGACTTTTCTTTAAAGGTAATTTAACTATATTTGTATTATGATTTTTATTAAGTCAATCTATTAAATTATGAAGTTGATGAATTTTCATGGCAATCAAATTTATCTTACAAATAAATAAAGAGATCTAAGCATGCATGTCTGACCCCAGGGCTTTTTAGGTCGTTTTTACAAAAGGGGCTGAGGTCTAGTTAGACTTCCTTTATTTCTGGCCCACCTCCTCCCGATTGTACTCAACCAACCACTACACTTTCTCTGTTGCTTATAGTCTTTCAAATTGATATTAAAGGAATTCTAAGTACGCATACGATTCATTCCAGCTTTTATTGCCTTGATCTAACCCTTCCTCAGTTAAATGTTTTCCATTTTTTATTAACTCTATAACTGAAACAAAATCTGCATAATCTAAATGTTTTACCCCTTGAATAGGGTATTTTTGGAACAACGGAATAATCTCGTCGGTTAGATCGCTTAACTTCGTTACTCTATATTCTACTGCCGAACGGTCTACATAGACATTACCACACCCTAAATAGTCGATTAAACATCTCATTAAATGCTCATCTCTAGAATGTTGGACAAGTTTAAAAGTCAAAATTACTTGATGTCCTACGCGATGAGTAGTTGATGTCGTGATTCTAACTAAAAAACATCCTTCAGCAGAAGCAAACCCTGCTAACCATTGAGGTTCCTTTATTTTAATGTCTGAAACATCAGGCCTAGGATAAGGCAAAGTGTTTGGAAAGGCAGCTTCTAAAGCAGAAGGAAGACCTCAATTTAGGGAGGCCCTTATTGCGACAAGTTTACGCAACCCTTCTGAATTTAGGTGTGCTTTTTCTTTAACTAAATTTACGGCCATCTTAAATAAAAGATAATCAGAATGTTTTTTAGTAATTAACGGATAATTATCAAAGTGATTTAAGATTACATCTAAATCTTTAATAGCTTGTACATAATAAAGACAACAACCGTTAGCTTTAATGGAAATATTACCTACGCCAAAATAATCTAGGGGCTCCGCCCCTAGAAGAGGTAAATCTTTTCTATGTAAACCTAACTGGAAAGCGGCTCGTGCACCCCAACCTGCTTCATGTTTATTACTTTTATAAATATTAACTATAAAACAAGCCTCGCCATCCGAGAATCCAGTTAAGAATCAAGGATTCAGAGTTGACTGTGTATTAATCTCTCCGCTGCCTCTTAAAGTGGAATAAAATCTTACTTTATTTATTTGGTTAGAAAGGGATTTGATTAGATAGTTTCTTTCGAAACCCATTAGAGTATATCTTAAGTCTGGTAAATTTATACCACACCAACTACCGTATACTCGTTGCTCTTTTACAGTAGAATAGCTGTCGATTACTACTGACTTAGATCCGCGATATTCCATTTCTCTTTCGATCATCTTATGACTTGTTACCATACCCCAGTAATTACTTGGGCCACTTATAGCTTTTCAGTTATAGCTTGGTATCATAAGCTTTAGGAAGTCCCCGGAGTTTGATAGTTTATCCCGCCACACAGATGGCACCCCACGCCACCAAGCAGGAGTTCTTAATTCTCCATTTATTAAGTTAACAATTTTTTTTAAACCTTTTACAGATGAAACTGTTAATACACAAGCATTATCTTGTAACTTATATCTTATAAAACCTGATCCTATTAACTCTAGTAATTTTTTAGCTAAAGGTTCATTTTTCATACCAAATGTTATACAGAATCTAGGATTATGTCTCTTCTTTTTTTTACTTTGATTTTCAATTCAAATATGTCCATCTCCTTCAAATAGTCCTGCTAAATATTCTTTATTTTTTTCTAATTCATCACTAGCGCAGCTACCCAGCACGCACAGCGGGCGCTGGGGATCTTTAAAATTTTTACTATAATATCTTATATATTTCCCTGGTAGACCTTTTTCTAGTCGTCTGATACCGAGTTTATGTAAATGAGCTCAATTTATCTCAGTTCTATTCTTATTCATACCATTTTTTAGCTTTTCAATTAGATCAGAATTTTCATCCTCAATATGAGTCTGACGAAGTATAAGATCTACAACTTTCTCCCAATCTAAAAAATCATGATATTTAGAACTAAATAATGGATATGTGTTTAAATAATTTTTAACAACACTAATACTTTCTCTACTTTTAGCAGTTATATTAAAATACTGTTTACCTGTATTTCTATTTACTACTGTCAAATTAACACCTAAAAACTGTGCAATATTATTAAATAAAGATTCGTAACTTTCATTAGTGTTAGGATCGAACATTCTTTGTTCTATTCTAAATCTACAAGCCACTCTTTTCTTTTTAATAATTTTACCTAATTCATCAGTTTCTTTCTTATTATAAATAATACCAAATGAACCATCTGCGTCTGTAAACCCTGCTAACCAAGCATCTTTACTAAAATCTTGTGTTTGAACAGGGTATTTATTAATACTTAAACCTTTTTTTTTGTTTAATATATCAATTAAATCATTAAATTTTTTTAATTTAGGAGTTCTCAAATAAGAATTCATTAAAGATACAATATAGATTAATCCATCTATAGTGTGGAACGTTAAAACGCATGCGTTATCATTCTTTTTAATTCTAATTCACCCATGTCCGAGAACATCTTTTAACCGTTCAGCTAACGGTAAATCTAGGGCGGGGGCCCTAGTAATAGACAGAGATAGATTATTAACCTTTGAATCAGGTTTACTAATGGTGATATGTCCATCTCCTTCAAAGAGACCTGCTAAATAAGAAGGAAGGTGTATCTCATTTTTACAATTCCCAGCCTCTCAGTCTAATCCCCCGGAGCTGTAAAGTCTGGGATGAAAAGTAGAGAATTTTTTAATTTGAATTTTATTTAAACAATTAGAACTTAAAGCTCATTTACTAAAGCGAGGTAAGACATGTCTTACGTCGTTTGCCCAAACTTAGTTATCTTAAGTGGGTTTGCCCCACAGATGTTTTTTAGTGCTCTGTACACTTTCCACTATTTTTTTGATTGCTGTGCAGATACTTACTGTGCACTAAAAATAATGGAAACCCTTCACATCAATCAGTTTTATTATACTGATTCTAAGTTCCGACTGTACATTCGCGAGCGTTTCAGCTCTACGTAGGTGAACCAGTCTGTAGCGATGTTTATAGCCACCGACGGTCTTCAACCGGGAGTCGTTAACCGTTTTCACCATGTCCGGTCGTTAAATTTTTACACATGTTCCGCTATAACGTTGCCATGTTTTTAACGACTAGGTGAGATTTAGAATATATATATGTATATATTCTCTACTCACGACACTACAACAGAGATTTTAATGTCAGGTCCACCGACTAAGAGAGGTAATAAGAAATTCAATTTTTAAAATGAATTCTTCTTTTACCTTACACTAATAATAAAGATTTGCTTTACTAATACTTACACCGTAGTAAATTTCTACACCATTAGAAATGTTTATAGTAGCAGCTATTGCGTTATGGTCCTTCTGGTTTTACTGTCAGAATAAACCACTAGCCAAGCCAATCTATACTACCCTATTCTTATTCATCCCTGATTTTAAAGCCTTTAATTGGGCTAAACCTTCAGGCGTAAGATGAGCTCTATTTTGTAAAATTTCTGCAGCTAGGCATCAATCATTAAAATCTAAAGCTTTCACACCTAATATAGGATATTTTTTGAAAAAAGGCATTATGATGTTAATAATATCCTTAGTATTAACACATACGTATTCTATAATATTATCAAATCTAGTACAACCACCACAACCGAAAAATTCGATTAAACTTCTCAATAAGAATTCGTCTCTACAATCCTGAGATACCTTAAATCTTAAATAACAATGGTATCCGCTTTTACTTGAAGTAGATTTAGAAATTCCTATTAAAAAATTACCTTCCCCGGATACAAATCCAGCTATTCATGAAGGGTGCGTAATTTTTTGATCCGCAGAGCCTACAATAGGTCTGATAACTGGAATTGTTTGAGGGAAAGCAAGAAGTAAACGTTCGGTTAACCCTTTATTAAGAGAAGCCTTAATATTTACTATTTCCTGTAAACCCTCTAAGGTGGTGTGACGTCCAGATAATTTTATATCAACTACTCTTTTAAACAATTCGAAATCAGCACGTTTCTGTGTGATTAAAGGATAACGAGTTAAATGATCTATTAAAACAGCTAAGTCTTTAAGAGTACCGATTCTTAAAACCGCTACTTTTTTTGCTTTGCTTACGTTAAGGGTTCCTATCTCACCTAAATGGGCTTTCACCGCTTCTAAAAGTGGTAAATCTTTTAGATGTAAACCTAATTTAAATTCAGATAGAACTTCTCAACCACACTTAAAATCGGTTTTTGGACGTATATGAACAATGAATGTACCTTCTGCGTCTATAAACCCTGTCAAGAATAAAGGATCAAGTTTAACATTATTATTGGAACTGAGATTTGTAGTAGAATACTGCCTTTTATTTAAAAATAATCTAGGATAGTTGGATAATCTAGGATAGTTGGAATATCTGCCACTAATAACTACGGTATTAGTAAAACTGTTTTCCTTATTATTACGATTAGAAAAATTTGAAAATTCTAATAATGGTAATAAGAAATTCAATTTACTATAACCGTTAGGTTATATTTGGACTATATCTTCATCCTTAATTAAGGAGCATAACGTATAGTCTCTGAGGATCCTAGAAAATAACTAGATTTTCTTCGTTTCCTGCGGATCGTCCATTTTGTAGTTTTAGTTTATAAAAACATTCTTTTTACTTTTTAAGGTTGTGTACGCTTTAATAATAAAATTTTCTGCTTCTAAGCAGTAGACCGCCCTGCGAAGCTGCGAAGCAAGTCGCTTTAATTAAATTTAGGCGCCCTTAAATATCCCGAGGTAAAGTTTTCACAACTCTTATAAAAAGACTTTAGGAGTTTCCCGCATATAGTTATGTAATAAGAGTAATATTACTATTACCCACGGCAATTTCTTATATAAATACAATAAAAAGGTTAGGATTAAAAATGGTTTCATGCAAGATAAAGATAACCTAGACTGTTAAACTAAATTATCCAAGTGTGAAAAATCAAATGATTTACGTTTACTGTTAAATTGTGCTTTTATTCTTTCAACCTCTGATATTTCTTTCTGAGTTAAAACTTTACCAGCACGTAACTTAGTTTGTTCAACCACATAAGATCAATCTTTATAAGCCAAATATTTAGAAGAATACAGAGGAAAACGATTAAAATAACTTATAACTTTTTCATGACTAGCTCCACTGTGAGATATAACCATAAAGGAATAAAATACTTTATCTTTTTGTTCTCTAATTCTAGATAACAAATTTACGCCTAAATATTAAAAAAAACAATATATTAACAAATCTGTTTAAAACATAACAAGTTTTGCCCCCGCCTCCTGACTAAAACAAAGGAGAAAGCGACTACGCTCAATTTATTAATATATCGATTTTCTACGAAGTGCTTTGCGCAAAGCGCGAAGCTAAACAATTGCTTAATATATCAATTAATAAATAAATTAATCATTTTCTAAGCAAGTGTAATATCATCTCTTCGAGCTCTATTCATACCTGATCTAATATCAATAATTATATTTAAACCTTCCTCAGTTAAATGTGCCTTATTTTCCTGCTGCGAAGCAGCGCGAAGCACTAAATTTTTTATTTTTATAAAATCTAAATAATCTTTATATTTAACTCCTTGAATAGGATATTTTTCAAAAAATGGTATAATTTTTTTACTAATATCTGAAAATTTAGTAACTTTAAAGTAAACTCCCTCTTTATACTGATTAAACGTTCCACAATCTAAATAATTTATTAAACTTTTAATTAAATGCTCATCTCTAGAATGCTGGGTTAATGAAAATACTAATTGTACACGGGAGCCTAATTTACTATTAGATGCTTTACGGATAACTACCATGAAAGATCCCTCAGCTGAAGCAAAACCAGATAACCAGTTAGGGTCTTGAATATCAGTTTTTAAAACAACAGGTCTCTCATTATATGTTATGTTGGTACTATTTCAGGAAAGGCTGCTTTTAATTCTGAAGATATACCTTTATTAATTGAATGTTTAATAGATATTATTTGATGTAACCCTTGAATTGTTAAATGTTTATTGTTATTTATTAAACCTACAACTTTCTTAAATAAAAGATAATCGGCTTGTTTTTGAGTAATTAATGGGTATTTATCAAAATGGTCTATTAATCTAACCAAATCTGTAGCTGAATAAACTGAATATTGAATTGCATCTGCTCCTATTTCATAAATATTTCCTACTCCAAAGAAGGTTTGAATTTTTTTTCGGCTGCGAAGCAGCGCGAAGCACCCCGGTAAATAATTTATCCGCAGGTCCGCAGGCCCTGCTAATCATTTAGGGAATAAAGCTTTATCTTTTTTATGTAAATTTATTTTAAATGCTACTTCGACACGCCACCCATTTTTATGTTTATTATTTGCACGTACATTAACTAAAAAGCAACCTTCACCATCAACAAAACCTGAGACAAAAAAAGGATTAAGACCTTTTTCGCTAAGGCTAAGACCTGAAGCAGTATTAAAATTTCTTCTTGAACCATCGCATTTGTTTTTATGCAATGGTAAATAATTATTAAGATTTGATGTAAGTAATTTATTATTATTATTATTAATTTTATAATTAATTCTTGTTAAAGGAATTGTATTTTTTTTTGTATTATTATATTTACATCAATGCTCATAATCTAAAGAAACTTTACCTAATAAGGGAAATTTACTAAAATACTCAATAACCTTATTCCTACTTTCAGGAGTATAAGCATAAATAATAAAAGTACATTTTACATAAGGTAAATGTACGATTTTTGTAATAATACTTGTTTTTAAGTATTCACTTATTTTACAAAATAATAAAAAATAATTAGACAATTCTGATTCAATATCTGTATTGGAGGTTACAATATTAACCAACAATTTATATTTTAATATTACTCTAGAATTTTTAGATGTTGTTATAGTAAATAAAGATTTATTTTGGGAAAATCCTGCAAATCAGGCGTTACTATCTATAGGAGATAAATCAATGTCTAAAGGTTTAATATTTAGATTCATATTATTATTATATCAATTAATAGCTCTATGTAATAATTTAATTTTAGGTGTTCTCATAAGTCCATTAATAATATGGATTAATTTTAAAAAATCTTCTTTTTTTTCAATTTGTCATATAATAGAACTTTTTTGTTTATTTAAGACACCAATTCCTGTTATACATATTAATTTATCAACTAAAAAATAATCATTTAACTTAAAAAGTATCAATACTTTAGGAGAATAAGGTTTAGATTTATAATTAACATCATGTATAGCAAATGAACCAGAACTTTCAATTAGACCAGCTAAATAAGAATTAAATGTAATTGAGTTCGCCCCTAATTCAGAATATACATACCCTGCCGAAGAGGTAGAATAATTCCTTCTTTCAGATGAAGATTTAATTTGACTAAATTTACTATCTAAAGATAATTTTTTAGCTCCAATTCTAGATATATATTTAAAAAAATATCTAGCGCCAAATTTTTCATTAGCTATTTTATTTAATATTGCAGAATAACTAATTCCCCCTAGTTCCGCTGATACATCACGATGATAAGTTTGTCTTATTTCAAGACGGAAAAAAGTTTGCACTCTTTTACTTGTAATTTTTCCTTTTTTCTTTCAGTTGGCTAAGGCAACTGAAAAATTACCGTCACCATCTGTAAAACCAGCTAATCAAGCATTACTGTCAATACTTGACTGATCTAATCCTAAGCAATCAATACTACAATTGTCATATTTATTAAACCAATTTATAGCACGGTGTAAAGCTTCTATTTTAGGCGTACGCATATAACCATTAATAATATTAATTATTTTTATTACATCTTCTGTTTTTTGTATATGTCAAATAATATATCCTGCATTTTTCTTGTTATAAACAGTTCCAGCTTCAGTAATAAAAGCCAATTTTTTAGCTAAAGGCTCATCCGCTGAATTAAATACCACAAGTATTTTAGGACGATATCTTTTAGCTTTAGAATCTTCACTATGTACTGCAATGGATCCATCTGATTCAATTAATCCTGCAAGATATGGTCCTATTTTTGATCTTAATTCTGATTCCCTCCGCAGGCTAGGAGCAGCCCAGCGCGCTAATTTATTAGAGCGCGCGCAGGGGGTTTTAAATTTTGACTCTTTTTCAAGACTAAAATATCTTTTTATTGTATTTATATTGATTTTACCGAAACCTCCTATTAAAGCTGGATTGAGATAGGTAGGCCCTCTCAGGCTTTCCCCCTCTAAGAACCGTGCATGCAAGTTCCCCTGCACACGGCTCAAGCTCTTTATCTCTAATTTAACTAATTTTCTTTTTAATAAACGAACCTTACGCTAGTAAAGACTTGTAAACTAAAAAGATTTTTTTAGATAAATTATAAAGAACCATTAGTCAAGTCAGCGCATTTTCATGCTTCCCCGTAAAGAGGATATATCGCCCATTACAGGCGATCGTTAGCTTTTTGACTTTTCTCATACCCTGCTGTCGATATGCCTTTTTAATTACTTATAAGACACCTCCCGAACTACCACTATCTACTTCACTTGATCAAAAGACAGTCAGAGGGAGACAACAGGGTTTACCACGTTGCTGTAGCAATACAACTCAAAGATTTCCTCCGCAGGCTAGCCCGGCGGCCCTGGAAATCAGGCCCCCTCAGGGGCCCGATTTTATCTTTGATTTAAGAGATTTTGGATAGGCACTCTAAACGGCAGGACTTATGACTCTGGCTTCGCTTGTATGATCGGCTCGCTCCTGTCCCTTACGTATAAAATATACGTAAAACCGTCCTTTAAATGCGCACCTTCACTTTCGTTTATCCTTTTATCTCACAGTCTAACTCTTCCTTTTCTAAGTCGTATTATCATACGACTATATAAGCTTAAATTTAGAGCATTGTCAGTGAAGCTTCACACTAAATCGTTACCAATTTAGCATGTTCACCTAGACTCAGATGAGAGTACATCTGGAATTCTTTCAAATTCATTACTGCTACAACCTTCGTGTCGCACCATACAATTTTTTTTTCAAGGAGGAAAATTTTTTTAATGAAATATTTGCTTATTATAAATAGCATACCATAAATACCTAGGGTGAAACCCTAGATATACCTCTCCGTACTTCTTAGTTTTAAGTTCTTTGTGAAAAAGTAAAACTGCGAAGCAGAAACATAACATACATATGCTCTAGCGAGCTAAACACTAAAAATACAAAATTACGATTAAACTTTAATTACTTCTCATCTATTTTTATATAAAGTATTTTTTTTCATATGCTTTCTTAAAGTCCCTATATCACAAACTCCTTCCATATCCTCGATGTAGAAAGCTGCTTGTCTTAAACTATAAAAACTTTTTTCAATGCTTTGAACTATATCTTTTAATAAAATAGGATTACTTCTTCTAGGTTTTTTAGGATCTACACTATCTTTTAATTTAATTAACTCATTTAAACTTAAAAGGTTATCTAAATCTGAACCCTCAAGAATTTTAGTGGAAAATGTAAAATAGTCATATAACTTAAAGTTTAAGTTATCTAAAATTCTATCTAAAGTAACACGGTGGATACCAAAATCATTATAAAGAGAAGTTTTCGAACTAAAAATGTAAAGAACTCTAGATAAATCTGGCCCATATAGGAATATAGGAACGGCTGTATCCCTATTACTAACCTTAATAAATGGTAATACGGATTCTAAAGGTTCCTCTGGTAAATATACGGATTTTTGTGTATTTAAACTACTATTTAACACATTTATGTAATAGGCCTCCAGAATTTTTATATCTCGCATCGTGAATTTTTGACTATCTAAATAAATAAGAGTTAATTGAATATTTTCGAATCCATAGTCAGCTAAAAATTGAACTCCTTTTCTAAAATCTAAGAATAAATATTTTTTTTCAAAGTAACTTAATACTCTTTCAACACTATTTGAAGAAGATCCTACTAAACAAATTCCTGTCGGCATATATGTTCAAATATATACTACTCTATTACCTTTACATGTTTCTTTGATCAATTCCCTGTTATTGTAAGGATCTTTAATATTTTTATAATTTAAAGGATATTTAGAAGGATAGGGTAGCCGATCCTTCTCTTCCTGGGCTCAGGAAGCACCAAAAGGACTTCTTTCCATTCCGTTATCTTTTACCCACTCTGGTTCATATGCGTAACTCTTACCTCTTCCTTTATATAAATCATAATCAGGTATTGATTCAGTGCTAAAAAATTTTAGCAATTTTAAAGTTTTCCCGCATAACACCTGGGAGCTAAATAAATTTAGTGTGCTAAATAGCGAGGTACTATAAAATCTTTTTTGTCCTCTCTCTGTGTAAGCTACTGTCGAAAAATTTTGTGCACAAGTGAGTGTACGGAAAACGTACTGTCCTTTATAAGAGTTTGATTTTTTAGATTTTAAATGATATCGAATAGCACTAGCATCACAATTTAACGCTCTCGCAGCTTCACGAATAGAATCATAAAGAATTGTTTGATTATTTTTAATATCAGTAACTTCTATTTGTTGTTTTAGTCTTCCAGCTCCTTCAGGTTTTGGTTTACCATACATAGGATGATTCTCTCCTGCTATAGCCTCAGATATTTTTGTTTTAGTTTCATCGCTGTGGTTTTTACCAAACATTGAATTATTCTCACCTTTTTTAGCCTCAGACATTGCTATTTTAGTTTCATCAGAGTGCTTACGGCCAGACATTGGAGCACTAGGATCCTTGGCTATATTGTACTCTGGATTCAATAGACCCAAATAATGTTTCTCTCTTTTTAAACACTTGTCGGGTTCACAGTACTCAAGAATAGAAACAGAAAAATTTGAATAACCATATTTTAACAAAGCACAACAAATTCTCATATAAGTGTTTCTCAGTAAATAGCCAGTATTAAAATATTTAAGAAATCTTACTTTTAAATTTTCTGAACTTCCTATATAACGTTTGCCATTTTTTAAATATGTAAACATATATATACCTGATTTTTTTTGATTTTCAGTTAATATTTGGACTTTACTAGGGGCGGAGCCCCTAGGATAGACTTTTTCTGATTGAAGTTCAGGTAAACTTTTAAGTGTACCTGACACTCTCCCTTTATATAAATCCTCGTAAGGTCTTGATTCAGGAGATTTTAAAGTTTTTCTTCTTGAAGAGAGTTTACTAAATTTATCCTCAATTTCATCCTTTCTAAAGCTATTAAAAGTACTAAAACATCTTTTTTGTGATGTAACATTATATTCATTCTTTTTAGAGTGTTTCATGATTAGATTTCTATGAAAAGATTGCTTATATAATAGGTCCAATCCTCCCTCCAACCCGGAGGGGAACCAGGCCCCCTTCGGGGGCCCGGTCCAATCCTAATAAAGAAATAAATCCTATAATAAAAAGAAGAAAGTCCAAACCATTAACAAAGGCACAGACAATTAGAAGTATAAATTGTCCTTTTTTATGACTTGAGTTATGGTGCATGCTTATTTCATTAAAAAAATTTTTTTAAGTCATTAACTTTCATTAATGTTTGGACTATATCTTTACCTTAGTAAATATATATATATACTAAGGTATTTCGCGTGTAGTCTCTGAGGATCCTACTAAATAAAAGTGTTTAATGCTGCATTGAGCCCTTTTATCTTGGGTTTCCGGCTGATTACCTAATCTTTTGAAATGTTACTGTATTCTACCTCATCTAAACCCCCCCCCCCCTTCTCTAAATAATACCCCCCCCTTCACTTCGTCCCCCTTGTGCTGCAAAGCACCGCAGCGGGGGCGTAAACAGGAGTGAAGGGGGTGCTCACTCCGTAGGCAGGCAGGAGAGAAGGGGGTGGGGACCAGAAAGCCGGTAATACTAGTTCCAAAAGCTCTAAAGGTGTTCCAGCATTACAGCGAAAAGAAAGTATAATATTTCTACTATACCCGGCCATGCCTATTTTAATATATTAAATATGTTTAATTTTTATAAGTAAATTTTCATACACCTCGATAATAACCTGATTTTTTACCTGTTAAGTATTCTCTAATCCCCTACGAAGTACGAAGTAGAAGTACGAAGTACGAAGTAGCACCCCTTCGTACTTCGTACTTCGTACGGACGGCCGGTTCTAACAAGTATTTTTATATATTTATTGTGAAGGGATAAT
>Ga0164243_10002767_pt1 | contig 28604 bp, 26 predicted proteins | sample OricompcompostOP_FD_108781 | JGI IMG/M metagenome (GOLD analysis project Ga0164243, IMG submission 108781) | Organic Plus compost microbial communities from Emeryville, California, USA - Original compost - Organic plus compost (OP) | ecosystem: Engineered > Solid waste > Mixed feedstock >... | reverse complement strand
GTTTGGCCGCGGCCGTCAGCCCGCGCCGGTAGTCACCCCGCCGCGACGTGATCTCGATGAGCAGCCGCACCCGCCGCCGGACCTCCTCGGTCCGCGCACCGCTGAGCGGATGACTGACCGCCCTGCCCACAGTGGACATACCCACCCCCTCGGCCGCCGTTCCGCCTCACGGTAACCCGTCGCGGACCGGCCCCGTAGCAAGATCTCCCGGCCCATCGCGCCACTCCAGCCCCAGCGACGTGCCTGGTGCGCATGGGCCTCAGAAGGGCAGCAGGCTCTACATCGGCCGGGGCCGCCACGCACGGTTGCACGCGCCACTTTGACCGCGGCGACCCGCACCGGTATACGGAGTGCATCCCCACTACCGCAGGCCATCACGTGCACCTCCACGCCGGCTACGACTCCACCACCACACGCACACTGCTGACCTTTAATCCGCTCAAGCATCTCCACGATGGACGGCATGTCAGGCGCCCGCCCCACCTCACCACCGGAAACCAGGATCAAGCCGCCACGCCAGGCCGCAGGCTGATCAGTTACAACCAGGCGAGACTGTGGCGTCTCTCACAGACTTGCCAAGTCCCTGCGGGTGAACCTCGACAACGAGTGGCTCGTGGAGAACTTCCAAGGATCCCCGGTACGTATTCGGGCTGGCGGCATCGCCGCGCCAACTCCTCCTGCGAGGGCGGCGTCTGTGGTCCGGGCGGCACATGCCAACCAGCGCAACCACAGTGGACAGTCCTTACCCGACCGCCATCTGGAGCTGAATACGTACCAAGGATCGATCTTCGAGCAGGACGGCACCCACGGCCCCGGCCGGAGCGGTTCGCTCAGCACCGGACCGGCGTCTCGTTCGAGCAGGCGTTCGCGGACCGGTTCGGCGTCGCACCGCCGGATGAGGTCAACACGTCGCACGCGCTGACCATCGTGGCGAGCGACATGGATCCGGCGACCGAGCGGATCATCACCTACCTCCGCTCCTGCCAGGTTTCGATCAACGTGGCGATGTTTCGCCAGTTCGACCTCGTCGGCGGTTACCGGCACGCGGGCGACGGACCCGACCGGGACGAGTACGTCGTCCCCGTGACGTGGATCAAGACGCTGGACCCGGCTGGCGCCGTCCGTGAGAAGGGGCCTGTTCGCCGGTTCACGCTCGACACCCTCGTCCAGCGCTTCGGACTGGAGGGATAGGCCGCGGGCGGACGCCGCTCGTCTGGCGCGCCTCGCCAGATGCCGGGTGTTCGGTGGGCCGGGTCCTCGGCCCGGCCCACCGGCCGCACGAGGGTTCCCTAACCCGTCACCGCCGCTGGGAGCAGGGTGGGTAGCAGGTCCGTCAGGACCGCCAGGCCGTCTTCGCTCAAGACCGATTCCGGGTGGAACTGGACGCCGGCGAAGGTGGGGCCGCGGAGGGCGTGCACCGCCGTGCCCTCGCGGGCCAGCTCGACCCGCCCGTACGGAGTGTCCACAGCGGACGACGCCGCCACCGGGGTGAAGGTCGAGTAGAAACCCACGCGGCGCGGCACGCCGAAGACGTCGACCACCTTCTGCACTCCCTGGTAGGGAGCCTGGCGGCGGTGCAGCGACAGGCCCAGGGCCGACGACAGCACCTGGTGGCCGAGGCAGACGCCGAGCAGCGGGCGGCCGGTCGACAGGCGGTCGGCGACGACCGCGCGCAGGGCCGCCATCTTCGGCGACGCCGGGTCGGCCGGGTCGCCGGGGCCCGGGCCGGCGACGACCAGGTCGGCGTCCGGGACGGCCGGAGCCGACCACGGTACGACCGTCACCGCCAGGCCCAGGGCCCGCAGCTGGTGGGCGAGCATTCCGGTGAACGTGTCCTCACCGTCGACGACGACCGCGTGCCGGCCGCGCAGCGACGGGACCACCAGGGCGTCCGGCGACGGGCGGACGTCGAGCCAGAACCGGGCCAGGTGGTCGTTGCGGGCCGCGAGCGCCGCCCGTACCGCCTCGGAGGACGGCGGCGGCGCGGCGGCAGCGCGGGCCGCCGACGGGCCGCGACCGCCGGCGAGGCCGAGCGCCGACAGGATGCCCGCCGCCTTCGCGTGCGTCTCCGCCACCTCGCCCGCCGTCGTCGAGTGCCGCACCAGCGTCGCACCCACCGGCACCCGCAGCTCCCCGGACGGGCTGATCTCCGCCGTGCGGATCAGGATCGGCGCGTCCAGCGTCTGCCGTCCGGCCCCGTCGACCCCGAGCAGCGCCAGCACCCCGGCGTAGTACCGCCGTCCCCGGCCCTCGTGCCGCGCGATGACCCGGCAGGCGTTCTCGATCGGGCTGCCGGTCACGGTCGGCGCGAACATGGTCTCCCGCAGCACCGACCGCACGTCCGCGGTGCACCGGCCCGCCAGCAGGTACTCGGTGTGGGTCAGGTGCGCCATCTCCTTCAGCGACGGGCCGATCACCTGGCCGCCCGCCTCGGCGACGGTCGCCATCATCTTCAGCTCCTCGTCGAGGACCATGTAGAGCTCCTCGACCTCCTTCGGGTCGGCGAGGAAGTCGAGCAGGTCGACGCCGGAGTCGTGCCGGTGCGTACCCGAGATGGGGTTCATCATGACGATGCCGCCCTCGACCGAGACGTGCCGCTCGGGCGACGCGCCGACGAGGACCCGGGCCCCGGTGCTCACCACGAACGTCCAGTAGGCCCCGCGTTCGTCGCGGAGCAGGCGGGCGAACGCGGCCAGCGCCGCGGCCACCGGGTCGCCGTCGAGCCGCGCGGTGAAGGCCCGGTGGATGACGAAGTTGGCGCCCTCGCCCCGGCCGATCTCGTCGGACAGGACCCGGGACACGGTGGCGGCGTACTCCTCGTCGCTGACGTCGAAGGCACCGTCGCCGCGGGTCCGGACCGGCGCGGAGGGGAGTGCCGCCAGGGCTTCTGCGAGCGGCAGCCGGTCGTGGGCGGCGATCTCCAGGCATTCGAGTGGTACGCCGTCGTCGACGGCCGCGAAGCCCCGCTCGGCGATCTGGCGGTACGGGACGACGGCGAGCGCCGGTATCGGGATCTCGGCGAGCGTGGCGACGGTCGTGACCGGCCCCGTGTAGACGTCGACGTGCTCGGCGCCCTCGCGGCGGACGAGCGCGAACGGGGCGGTGGTGTCGAGGCGCATGGATGGTTTCCTCGGGCTCGGGGCGGTCGCCCTCGAAGCGGAAACCAGGGAGCGGGCCGCCGTGAGGGGCGGCCGCGTCGGTCAGGTTACGCGCGGGAGTGGGCCGCCGGGTCGGCGGGCCACCAGGAGCTCAGGTGCGCGGTCACGGAGACGAAACTACCGGCTCGCGCGCCGGTACGGAAGGGTGCCACAGGGTACGGTGACCGCGATGAACGTTCTGGCCGTGGACCTGGGCACCTCGTCGGTGCGCGCTCTCGTCCTGGACGACGGCGCACGCCGGATCCCCGAGGCGATCGCCCGGCGGGGTGTGGCCGGCGACGGGAGTGGGGCCGCCACCCTCGACGCCGACGACTACCTCGCGAACCTCTGCGCGTGCCTCGACGAGCTGGCCAAGGCGGGCCATCTCGACGACGTCGGCCTGGTGGCGGCCTCCGCGCAGTGGCACTCCGTGCTTCCGCTGGACACCGCCGGCCGCCCGCTCGGCCCGGTGGTCACCTGGCGCGACACCCGACCCGCCCCGCTGCCCGGCGCCGCCGGCCCCGCCGACCCGGACGCCTTCCACGAGCGCACCGGCACCTGGTGGCACCGCTTCTACTGGACCGTCAAGCTGCCCTGGCTGCGCGAGGCGTACGGGCTGGCGCCGGCCCGCCACACCGGCCTGGCGGAGTACGTCCTCGGCCAACTGCTCGGCGAGGCCCCGACGTCGGTCTCCCAGGCGTCGGGCACCGGCCTGCTGGACATACGGTCGCTGACCTGGGACCCGGAGGCGCTGGCGATCGCCGGTGTCGACGCGTCCCGGCTGCCCGAGCTGGCGCCGCCGGGCTGGACCGGCCGGCTCCGGCCCGACCACGCCCGCCGCTGGCCGCAGCTGGCCCGCGCGCGCTGGACGGCGGCCGTCGGCGACGGCGCCGCCTCCAACGTCGGCTCCGGCTGCGTCGACCAGAGCCGGGCCGCGGTGACGGTCGGCACGTCGGCGGCGGTGCGGCTGACGCAGGAGGCCCCGGCCGGCGCGCCGCTGCCGCCGCTGCCGCACGGGCTGTGGCGCTACCGGATGGACGAGCGGCGCGTGGTCACGGGCACGGCGTACTCGGGTGGCGGCAACCTCTTCGCCTGGGCCCGGCGCGAGCTGCGGCTGCCGGAGGGCGACGCGCTGGACGCGGCGCTCGCGGCGATCCCGCCGGTCCCGGCGGTACGGGCGGATCCACGGCTGGGCGGCGACCGGCCGCCGCGCACCGCGCCGGCGGGCTCTGGCCGCTTCGAGAACATCGGCTTCGGCACCACCGCCGTGGAGCTGCTCGCCGCGCTCATGGCGGGCCTCTGCGACCTGGTCCGGGCCGACATCGAGGTGATCGAGTCTATTGTGGACCATCCCGTCGCGGTGACGCTCGGCGGCGGCGCGATCGCCGCGTCGCCGTGGTGGCGGCGGTCGTTCGAAACCGCGCTGGCGCCACGCGAGGTCGCGCACGTCGACGACCCGGAGGTCGGCGCGACCGGCGCCGCCCTGCTCGCCCTCGGCGCGTGAGCCGCCACCCGGACCGCTCGACCCGCGCGGACGGCTCTGCGAGGATGGCTCCACCGGACGGATGAGGCGCGCTCGCCGGATCGGCTCACCGTCCTCCACCTCGGGTATCCAACGTGACCACTCCGGGCGGTCGCCCCCGTGCGCGCGGCGGCGCGGCCTGGTTGGATGGACCAGTTTTCCCGGTGAGGGCCGGCACCGGGCCGTAGGAGGCGTGGTGTCAGCAGCGACGGGGCAGCCGGGCGGCGCCGGGCCGCGCCGCCGCCGTCCCGCCGCCGAGGTGCGGGTCGTCCCGCACCGGCGGCGCTCCCGCCTGCGGCTGCGCGACTGGCGCATCCGCACCAAGCTGACCGCCGTTCTCATCGTCCCGACCGTGGCGTTCGCCCTGCTCGCCGGCTTCCAGGCGCGGGACCTGTTCACCCGGGCCGACACGCTCGGCGCCTTCGCCGGCCAGGTCGCCGTCGCCGGGCCGATCGGCGAGCTGGTGCACGCCGTCCAGCAGGAGCGCGACCGCACGGCCGGCGAGCTGGCCACGCCGCGGGGCGGCGCCGCCCGGCCCGACCCGGCGCGGCTGGCCGGTGTGCTCCGGCCGTACCAGGAGGCCGTGGACGCCGCCGCGACCCGGTTCCGGGAGGCCGCCGAACCGACCCTCCGCGAGGACGTCTCCTGGCAGGTGGCGTACGGCCGGACGGTCGAGCTGATCGACCAGCTCCCGACGCTGCGCACCGCGGCCGCCGGCAGCGCCACGCCGCAGACCGTCTTCGAGACGTACACCCGGCTCGTCGACGCCCTGCTCGCCCTCCTCGCCGAGCCGTCCCCTGGCGGCGACCACCCCGAGCTGGCCCAGGCGGTGCTCCGGACGGTCCAGCTGGCCCGGGTCAAGGAGCTGGGCTCCCGCGTCCGCGCGCGGATCTTCGCCGCGGCGGCGGCCCGCGGCTACGGCCCCGACGACCTGGTCGTCCTCTCCGACCTGCGGACCCAGCAGCTCGCGGCGCTCGCCGAGTTCCGGCTGGCGGCCACGGAGGAGCAGATCCGGCGGTACGACGCGACCTCCGTCACCCCCACGTTCGTCGAGGCGACCCGGATGGAGGAGCAGACCCTCCACACCGGCGGGTCCCCGACGGTGCTCGACCCGGAGCAGTGGTGGGTCGCGAGCCAGGCCCGCTCCGACGAGCTGCGCGCGGTCGAGCGGTGGATCGCCGCCGACGCGGCCGACCGCGCCGCGGAACGCAGCGCGGCCCAGCTGCGCGAGAGCCTGCTCGTCGCCGGCGGCATCGTGCTCGTGCTGCTCGTCGCGGTGCTGATGTCCGTCCTGGTCGGCCGGTCGATCGCGCGGTCGCTGCGCGGGCTGCGCCACCACGCGCTGCAGGTCGCGCAGTTCGAGCTGCCGGAGGCGCTGGAGCGGCTGCGCGACGTCGGCGGCACGGTGCCGCGGATCGACGTGTGGCCGCCGGCGGTGCGGTCGATGGACGAGATCGGCGAGGTGGCCGACGCGTTCGTCGCCGTGCACCGCAGCGCGGTCGGCGTCGCGGTCGACCAGGCGACGATGCGGCGGACGGTCAACGCGATGTTCGTCAACCTGGCCCGGCGCAGCCAGGTGCTGGTCGAGCGCCAGCTGGAGCTGCTCGACCAGCTGGAGCGCGAGGAGAGCGACCCCGACCAGCTCGACAATCTGTTCAAGCTGGACCATCTGGCGGCGCGGATGCGGCGCAACGACGACAGCCTGCTCGTGCTCGCCGGCATCGAGTCGCCGCGCCGGTGGAGCGAGCCGGTGGCGCTGCCGGCCATCGTGCTCGCCGCGGTCGCCGAGATCGAGTTCTACCCGCGGGTCCGGCACGACGCGATCGACCCGGTGCACGTGGTCGGGCACGCGGTCGCGGACCTCGTGCACATCCTGGCCGAGCTGCTGGAGAACGCCACCGTCTTCTCGCCGCCGTCGACCGCCGTCCACGTCTTCGCCCGCGGTGGCGGCCGGGTCGGCACCGTCATCGAGATCGCCGACGACGGGCTCGGCATGTCGCCGTCCGCGCTGGCGGAGGCCAACGACATCCTGGCCGCCCCGCCGGCCGCGGACGTGGCGGCCTCCGAGCGGATGGGTCTGTTCGTGGTCAGCCACCTCGCCGCCCGCCACGGCATCCGGGTGGAGCTGCGCGCGGGGCGTACGGGCGGCGTGATCGCCGTCGTCCGCCTGCCGGCCGAGCTGCTGGCCCCCGACCACGACGCGCTGCCGTACCAGCCGTCCCGGCCGATGCTCGCCGCGGTGGCCGCGGTGTCCGGAGCGGCGCCGTCGCTGCAGCCGGCTCCCCGTGCCGGCCGCCAGCCGGACGCGCCGCTGGCCCCGTTCGGCCCGCTGCCGCCGATCGGACCGCTCCTGCCGGCGGCGGCGCAGCCAGGACCCGCGCCGTCGCTGCCGCCGGTGCCGCTTCCTCCCGCGCCGGTGAACGGCGGGGTCCCGGCGGCGAACAACGCGGTTCCCGCGGTGGCGGCGCCGCCGCTGCCCGTGCCGCCGCCGGCGGTGCCCGCGGCCCACCGGCCGCCGGGCGGGCCCGAAGGGCAGCCCGCCGGTGTCCGGCGGCCCGGCCGCACGACCTCGCCGCGCCGCGGCTCCGGAGACAGCGGCGTCTCCTGGTTCTCCCGCACCGGCGCGCCGGCATCGTCGCCGAGCGCCGGGCCGCCGCCGGTGCCGGTCACCGGCGGTGTGGGGCCCGGCGGCCTGCCGGTGCGGGTACCGATGGCGCAGCTGCCCGGCGACGGCCGCCCGCCGGTGCCGGCGCGGCGTCCGGAGGTGGACCCGGACGCGGTGAGCAGCATCCTCAACCGGTTCTACGGCGGCGTCCGGCGCGCCGAGGCCGAGGAACCGACCGACCCGAGCAGCGCGCCGGCGGCGCGCGGAGAGGGGCAACGATGACGACGCTCAGCCGAGAGGCACGCGACCTGAGCTGGCTGGTCAGCGGCTTCGCCCAACGCGTGCCCGGTGTAGCGCACGCGATCGTGGTGTCCTCGGACGGGCTGCTGGTCGCGGTCTCCGACCACCTGCCCCGCGAGCACGCCGACCGGCTGGCCGCGGTCACGTCCGGCGTCATGAGCATCACGACCGGCGCGGCGCAGATGTTCGACAACGACTACGTGAAGCAGACGGTGGTCGAGATGGGCCGCGGCTACTTCCTGGTGATGAACATCCGGGACGGCTCGATCCTGGCCACCCTGGCCGGCGCGGACGCCGACATCGGCGTGGTGGGCTACGAGATGGCGCGGCTGGCCAAGCAGGCGGGGGAGATGCTCACCCCGGCGCTCCGCGCCGAACTGCAGCAGGCGCTGCCGCGCTGACGTGAGGAAGGGCCCCTTCCTATACGCGAAGCGTGCGGAAGGGGCCCTTCCTTCAGACGGTGTTGTCGCGGATGACGCCGCGGTACCAGTGGGCCGAGCGCTTGAGGATCCGGCGCTGGGTGGCGTAGTCGACGTACACCAGGCCCCACCGCTGCTCGAAGCCCGCTTCCCACTCGAAGTTGTCCATCAGCGACCAGACGTGGTAGCTCTCCAGCGGCACGCCGTCGGCGATCGCCCGGTGCGCCGCGGCGAAGTGGTCGCGCAGGAACTCGACCCGCCCGGCGTCGTCGACGGTGCCGTCGGCGGCGAGCTGGTCGGGGCAGGGCAGGCCGTTCTCGGTGATGGTGAGCGGGATCCGCCCGTAGTCGCGGGTGATCCGGGTCAGCATGTCGTACATGCCGTCCGGGAAGATCTGCTGCCAGAACGCCTCGGAGGTGGGCCACCGCACCTCGGTCTCGCCGCCGCCGGTGACGTAGTACGGCGTGTAGTACTGCACCGCCACCAGGTCGACCGGCGCGGAGATGATCGCGAGGTCGCCGTCGCGGATGCCGCGCACCATCCGGCTGTCGGGGCCGAGATCGTCGAGGACGTCCTGGGGGTACGCGCCGCGCAGGATCGAGTCGAGGTAGAGCCGGTTCTCGTACCCGTCGTAGAGCCGGGTCGCCGCGGCGGTCTCCGCGGAGTCGTCGACCGGGTAGCAGGGGTGGAGGTTGAGCGCCGGCCCGATCCGCGCCTTGGTGACGGACCGCAGCGCCGACACCGCGAGCCCGTGGCCGAGCTGCAGGTGGTGCGCGACGAGGTAGGCGGCGTCCGGGTCGCGGTGCCCCGGCGCGTGGTGGCCGTTGATGTAGCCGTTCTGCACGACGGTCTTGGGCTCGTTGATGGTCAGCCACACCGGCACCGCGGAGCCCAGCGCCTCGAAGACGGCGGTGGCGTAGTCGGCGAACCGGTACGCGACGTCGCGCGACTCCCAGCCGCCCGCGTCCTGGAGGGCCTGCGGCAGGTCCCAGTGGAACAGCGTCGCCATCGGCTCGATGCCGCGCTCGTGGAGCCCGTCGACCAGCCGCCGGTAGAAGTCGAGGCCCCGCTGGTTGGCCGGCCCCGTGCCGTCGGCCTGCACGCGCGGCCAGGAGATGCTGAACCGGTAGCTGCGCAGACCCAGGTCCCGCATCAGGTCGAGGTCGGCGGGGTAGCGGTGGTAGTGGTCGGCGGCCACGTCGCCGGTGTCGCCGTTGCGGGTGCGGCCCGGCGTGTGGCTGAACGTGTCCCAGATCGAGGCGCCCCGGCCGTCCTCCTTCGCTCCGCCCTCGATCTGGTAGGCCGACGTCGCGGCGCCCCACCGGAAGGTGTCGGGGAAGCGCAGGCCCAGCCGGCGCTCCGGATCGGGATCGGCGTGGGGGTCGTCGCTGTCGCAGGCGGTGGCGAGCAGGGATGTCGCGGCGACGGCGGCCCCGGCGGCCGGACGCACGGACACGCGTGCGGCGGTCGCGACGGTCGCCGACAACGCGGCGCGGCGCAACAGGCGCCGCCGGGTCAGCACGGACATGACGCAGGTCTCCTCGTGGTGGGGTGTCCTGACGCACGATCTGGGAGCGCTCCCAAGATCGTACAGGCTGAAGCCTCGTAGGGGAATCAGCTCCGCACAAAACAGACGGTCGACCGGTTCGGCGTCACCGCCTGTCCTGTCGACCGATTCATGCCCGTAACAATCGAGGGCTAGCGTTGGGGGCGGGGAGGGCAACCCCACCCCCAACTCAGTTACATACACGCACGCAGGGTTGGCACCAGGACGTGCGTGTCGCGCGGGAGCCGGGCCACGCGAGTGGCGGTGGTTCCACCTCCTCTCGGGTGAGGGGAGTGGAGACCGGCGGCGGAGTCCGGGCTGGCCCGTCGCCGGCCTACTCTGTGCTTACAGTTGCATGTCCATCAATGGAAGCGCTCCCATCGACGTTGGTCTGGACTGTAGTCGGCGTCACGCCTTTGTGAAAGCCCCAAAACGAGATCGAAACAAGGCGTGAACTTTCGCCCTGCTCAGCAGGGGTCCGCCGGGGTCCGCCGCGTCGGCCGGCCGGGGCCGGCTTGCCTGCGGGAGCGCTCCCATGCAAGACTGTCGAACTACCGCGGGGCGGGAGCCACGTCCGCGTACATCCGGTGTGGAGCGTCCAGGGCAGCCGGGGTCACAACCCGGCACGGTCGCGCGCATCTGGGTCGAGGTCGTCGGTCGGCACACGCCGGCCCATCCCTGCTTTCCGCGAGGAGACAACGCTTCATGAGACTCAGGCTCACCCCGCCCAGACGCAAGGTGGCGATGGTCGCCGCCGGCGCGCTGGTCGCCGCGGGCGTCGCGATCCCGGCCGGGGTCGCGCAGGCGGCCACCGCCTGCGACGTGGTCTACGCGACCAACGACTGGCCCGGCGGCTTCACCGCCAACGTCACGATCCGCAACCTCGGCGACCCGATCAACGGATGGACGCTCGGCTTCACCTTCCCGGGCAGCCAGCGGGTCACCCAGGGCTGGTCGGCCACCTGGACGCAGACCGGCAACCAGGTCACCGCGACCAGCATGCCGTGGAACGGCAACCTGCCGACGGGCGGCCAGACCAGCATCGGCTTCAACGGCAGCTGGAGCGGCAGCAACCCCAAGCCGACGTCGTTCACCATCAACGGCGTCACCTGTGGCGGGGTGCCGCAGCCGCAACCGCCGACAGTGGACCTCACCGTCCCCGCCGGGCCGTTCGAGGCGCCGGCCGACGTGCCGCTCACCGCGACGGCCAGCGACCCCGACGGCACGATCACCAAGGTCGAGTTCTACCGCAACGGCCTGCTGGTCAACACCGACACCACGGCGCCGTACGGGTACACGCTGGAGGACCTGCCGGCCGGCTCGTACACGGTGCAGGCCAAGGCGTACGACAACGCCAACCTGACCGCGACCGACGAGGCCGCCTTCACGGTGACCCCGGCCAGCGGGCCGGTCCTGGTCGCCACGCCGACCTCGGTCCCGGTCAACGAGGGCGGCTCGTCGACGTTCAACCTCAAGCTGAGCGCCGCGCCGAGCAGCCCGGTGACCGTGAGCCTCGCCCGCACCGGCGACACGGACGTCACCGTCTCGCCGGCCAGCGTGACGCTGACCAGCTCCAACTGGAGCACCGGCGTGCCGGTGACCGTCTTTGCCGCGGAGGACGCCGACACCGCCGGCGGCTCGGCCACGATCACGGCCAGCGCCACCGGGTACGCGCCGGTGGCCATCGCCGTCACCGAGATCGACAACGACGGCGCCACGGGCGACAACGAGTACATCGAGCGGTTCCTGGAGCAGTACGGGAAGATCAAGAACTCCGGCTACTTCAGCCCGGAGGGCGTCCCGTACCACTCGATCGAGACCCTGATCGTCGAGGCGCCGGACCACGGCCACGAGACCACCTCCGAGGCGTTCAGCTTCTGGATCTGGCTCGAGGCGCAGTACGGCCGGGTGACCGAGAACTGGGCACCGTTCAACAACTCGTGGACGGTGATGGAGAAGTACATCATCCCGTCGCACGCCGACCAGCCGACCGCCGGCGTCAACGGCACCCCGCAGTACGCGGCGGAGTTCAACCTGCCCAGCCAGTACCCGTCGCAGCTGCAGCCGAACGTCTCCGTCGGCCAGGACCCGCTGCGGGCCGAGCTGCAGCAGACGTACGGCACCGGCGACATCTACGGCATGCACTGGCTGCTCGACGTCGACAACACCTACGGCTTCGGCCGGTGCGGCGACGGCACCACGCGGCCGGCGTACATCAACACCTTCCAGCGCGGCCCCCAGGAGTCCGTCTGGGAGACCGTCCCGCAGCCGTCCTGCGACACGTTCGCGTTCGGCGGCCCGAACGGCTTCCTCGACATCTCCATCAAGGAGGCCAACGCCCCGGCGAAGCAGTGGAAGTACACCAACGCGCCGGACGCCGACGCGCGCGCGGTCCAGGCGGCCTACTGGGCCCTGACCTGGGCGACCGAGCAGGGCAAGGCGTCGGAGGTGGCGGCCACCGTGGCCAAGGCGGCCAAGATGGGCGACTACCTGCGGTACGCGATGTTCGACAAGTACTTCAAGAAGATCGGCAACTGCGTCGGCCCGAGCACCTGCCCGGCCGGCACCGGCAAGGACTCCGCGCACTACCTGCTCTCCTGGTACTACGCCTGGGGTGGCGCGACGGACGTCAACGCCGGCTGGTCGTGGCGGATCGGCTCGAGCCACAACCACTTCGGGTACCAGAACCCGATGGCGGCGTGGGTCATGACCAACGTCAACGAGCTCAAGCCGAAGTCGCCGACGGCGGTCTCGGACTGGCAGAAGAGCCTCGACCGGCAGCTCGAGTTCTACCAGTGGCTGCAGTCGGCCGAGGGTGGCATCGCCGGTGGCGCGACCAACAGCTGGGACGGCGCGTACGCCCAGCCGCCGGCCGGCACGCCGACCTTCTATGGCATGTTCTACGACGTCGACCCCGTGTACCACGACCCGCCGAGCAACCAGTGGTTCGGCATGCAGGCCTGGTCGATGCAGCGGATCGCGGAGCTGTACTACGCGACCGGCAACGCCAAGGCCAAGGCGCTGCTCGACAAGTGGGTCCCGTGGGCCCTCGCCAACACCACGATCGGCACCGGCGGGAACTTCGAGATCCCGTCCGACATGACGTGGAGCGGCGCGCCGGCGACGTGGAACCCGACCTCGCCGCAGCCGAACACCAACCTGCACGTCACGGTCACCAAGAAGGGCCGGGACGTGGGTGTCGCGGCGGCGTACGCCCGGACGCTGATGTACTACGCGGCGAAGTCCGGCAACGCGGCCGCGAAGGCCGGCGCCAAGGGCCTGATCGACGCGCTCCACGCCAACAGCGACGCCAAGGGTGTGTCGACGCCGGAGACCCGCGAGGACTACCGGCGCTTCGACGACACCTACGACGCCAGCAGCGGCCAGGGCCTCTACCTGCCGCCGGGCTGGACCGGTGACATGCCGAACGGCGACGTGATCGCCGCCGGCAAGAGCTTCGTCGACATCCGGTCGTTCTACAAGCGGGACCCGGACTGGCCGAAGGTGCAGTCCTACCTGGACGGTGGCCCGGCGCCGACGTTCAACTACCACCGGTTCTGGGCACAGGCGGACGTGGCCATGGCGTACGCCGACTACGGTCACCTGTTCCCGAATGGTTGATCCCGACTCCTATACGTAGGAGGCCGGACGGAGTATCGTTCGCAGCGGAGAGGCCGCTTCCCCCGTGGCGGCCTCTCCGCCTTTTCCTCGCCCGGCGGCCCGGCTCAGGCGGCCCGGCTCCCGGCCGTGCCGGCCGCCGCGGCCGCACCCTGCATCATCGTGCCGGCGGCGAAGGTGTACGCCCGGGTCCAGGCGCCCTCGACCTCGGGCGTGAACGCCTCGCCCGCGAACTGGCGGAGCGTCGCGAGCAGGCAGCCGCCGACGGCGGCGTAGTGCTCGACCCGGACGCCGTAGCCGACGTGCCGCGCGCCGAGCGCCTCCAGCGTCGGCCGCAGCGCCTCGGGCTGGTCGTAGTTCGTGACGAGCGCGACGATCGCCGACAGGAGCTTCTCCCGCTGAAGGTCCATGTGCTGCGGGAAGAGCGGCCGCACCTCCGGGTGCTCGGTGAAGAGCCGGTCGTAGAACGACGCGATCAGCTCGTCGGCGGCGGGTGCGACGATTTCGAGGCTCGCCTGCAGGATCTCTGCGTCGGCCAGGTGGCTGGAGCTGGCTTCCACGGTCATTTTGACGTCCTCCCCAGCTGTGGTGACGGAAAGAGCGCCCCCACGAGCGCCCGTCACTCTGAGCGTAGGGATGCGTACGTGGCGTGACAAGACTCACGTGAATATGGCACAGATAGCGACAACTGCCGATTGCAATGTGCAAGAACATCTGATATGGCCAGGTGGCGATCCGCCCGGTGGCGCGGCGCCACGTGGCCGTGCGCTTTTGTCCACTGAGGTCGTCAATGCCGGCGCTCCGCCACCTCGGCGAGCCAGGCGTTGTACGCGTCGTGGGCGTCCGGCCCGCCGCCGGCCTCGGCCCGGGCCGCGGCGCGGTCGAGGCGGCGCTGTTCCCGCTCGTCGGCCCGGATCCACTGGCGCAGCAGCGCGCCGAGCACGACGACGGTGGGCAGCTCGCCGAACGACCAGGCGATCCCGCCGGCCACGTACTGGTCGGCCGCGGGGCTCGGCCCCCAGTCGCGGGGAAGCGCGGTGAACCACTCGCCGGCGAACAGCTCGCCGGCCTGCATGATGGCGAGCCCGAGGAAGGCGTGCAGCGCCATCGAGACCAGCACGAGCCCCATCCGCGGCAGGGGTCCCGGACGGTGTCCCGGCGCCGGGTCGAGGCCGACCACGACCCAGAAGAACAGGTACCCGGCGAGCAGGAAGTGGGCGACCATCAGCAGGTGCGCGGCGTGCGAGCGGAGGGCCAGCGCGAACAGGTCGGTGAGGTAGAAGGCGTACATGCCGCCGACGTAGACGGCCAGGGCCACCAGCGGATGGCCGAGCAGGCGGGCCGGCCGCGACCGGACCGCGGCCGCGAGCCACTCCCGGGGTCCCGGCCAGGCCGGGTCGGCCGCCGGCGGCAGCGCGCGCAGCGCGAGCGTCACCGGCGCGCCGAGCACCAGCAGGATCGGCGCGACCATCCCGAGGAGCAGGTGCGCGACCATGTGGACGGAGAACAGCACCGGCGCGTAGCGGGCCAGTCCGCTCGAGGTCGCCAGCACCACGACCGCGCAGCCCGCGACGAACGCTGCGGTCCGCGCCGCCGGCCACCGGTCGCCGCGCCGGCGCAGCCGCCACGCTCCGGCGAGGTACGCGCCGGCCACGCCGAGCGTCACCGCGAGGATCAGCGGGTCGACCAGCCAGCGCGTGGCGAGCGCGCCGGCCGACAGCGGCGGTGGCATCGGGAACCCGAGCAGCGCGGTGGCGGTGTCCTCGGACTCGGCCCCGAGCGGCGCCGGTGTGCGGGACAGGGCGACCGCGGCGCCGAGCGCCGCCCCGAAGACCAGCAGCTCGACGGAGGCGAGCCGGACGAACGCGCGGCGGTCACCGGCCCGCAGCCGGGGCAGGCTCCGGGTGCGGTGGCGCCAGCCGAGGTAGCCCGCGGCCCCGAGCAGGGCCGTCTTGAGCAGCACCAGCTGGCCGTACCGGGTGCCGGACAGGTCGGCCCACGAGCCGAGCCGCACGCTCGCGGCGAGCAGGCCCGAGGCCGCGACGGCGGCCAGGCACCAGGCGGCCAGCCGGGAGAGCCGCCCGGCGGCGCGGGAAAGGTCCGCGGTGCGCGCGGTGCCGACCAGGACCAGCGCGAGGAGCCCGCCGGCCCAGAGCGTCACCGGTACGACGTGCAGCAGCTGGGCGGAGACCGCGAGCTGGTGGTCGCCGGCGGACGCGGCGTGGCCCGTGAACACCGGCGGCGTCACCGCGATCAGCGCCAGCACGAGCGCGACGATGCCGCCCGTCGGTCGCAGGGTGACCGTGCAGGCCACGAACACCGCGACCGCGAGCAGGGCCGCCGCGCCGAGGGCCCGGCCGAGGTCGACCGACGTGACGAAGGTGACCGCCGCCCGCGCCGTGACCGGGCCGCCGAGCAGGTCGGCGAGGGTGAGCCAGAGCAGCGCCACGGACGCAGCCGCCCAGGCCAGGGCCGGCCACCTGGCGGCGCGGAGGCGCCGGTACGCGATCGGCGACAGCACACCGTCGCCGCGGGGTGCCAGCGCGGTCGCGGCGAGCAGCAGCCCGATGGTGGCGACCGCGCCGATCCGCGTGGCGAGCTTGGCCACCGGCAGGAGCCAGCCGACGTACGGGCCGGGGTCGGGCAGGCCCGGCAGAGCGCGCGCGTCGACGGCACCGCCGTAGGCCAGCAGCGCGAGGAGGACGGCGGCGGACACGCCGAGGCCGGCGACGGCCACCGGCCAGCGGCGGGCGGTCACCGCGCTGGGACCCGGCGGCGCCGGAGCAGCACCGCGCCGCCGGCCGCCACGGCCACCGCCAGGGCCGCCGCGCCGGCCGCGATCAGCGCCGTGGGTCGCCTTGGCGCGGCCGCGGGCGTACCCGGTGCTGGCGGTGGTGTCGCGTCGCCGACGGTGAACGTGACCGCGCCTTGCACCGGGTGGCCGTCGACGGAGACCACCCGGTACGCCACCGTGTAGGTCCCGTCGGGGAGGCGACCGTCCAGTGTGAGGCTGCCCGTCGTGTCGGTGACCGCCGGCGGGGCCGCCGGCACCGGTTGGCGGCCGGCGTCGGTGACGACGATCTGGGTGTACCGCGGGTCGAGCCGCTCGACGAAGGTGAGCACCACCTCCCGGGGCGGCGTGTCGAGGCGCGCGCCGTCGGCCGGCGTCGAGCCGACGAGCCGGTTGTGCGCGTGGGCCGGCGCGGCCGGCACCAGCAGCGCCAGCGTGGCGGCGAGGGTCGCCAGCGCGGTGGCGCGCCGGCGGTGGGTCGATGGCATGCGTACGGTCCTCCTCTCCTACAAGTCGTCGTAGTGGCCCGGATGGTTCCCGGAATCCCGGAGGAACTTCCGGCGCGCGGACGGCGACCAACCCGAAGACGTGCCCAGGACGGACGACCGGAGGACTTCCCGCCATGACGATCTCGAGAACCGTGCGCGGCCTGGCGCTGGCCGCCGCGGTGTTGCTGACCGGCGCCTGCGGGACGGACGGCGCGCCAGCGGCGGCGCCGACCACGCCTCCCTCCGCGCCGCTGGCCGTCCGCGACATGTGGGTCAAGACCGCGGAGTCCGGCATGACCGCCGCCTTCGGCACGCTGGTGAACACCGGCGACACCGACGTCCAGGTGGTGAAGGCGACCTCCACCGCCTCGCCGGTGATGGAGCTGCACGAGGTCGCCGACGTCGACGGCACGATGGTCATGCGGCCGAAGGACGGCGGTTTCACGGTCCCGGCCAACGGCGGCCACACGCTCGAGCCCGGCGGCGACCACCTGATGCTGATGGATCTCACGGCGCCGGTGAAGGCCGGCGACGAGGTCCGCTTCACGCTCACCTTCGCCGACGGGCGGACGTTCGCGTTCACCGCCGTGGCCAAGGACTTCGCCGGCGGCAACGAGAGCTACCACCCGGAGATGGGCTGATGGCGGGTCGCGACGCGCCGCTCGGCCGGCGGCGCGTGCTGCGCGGCGGCGCGCTCGCCGTCGGTGGCGGCGTGCTCGGCGCCGGCGCCGCCGCCCTGCTCTCCGGCCGCGACGCCCCCGCCGCGACCCCGCCGCCGGCGTACGGCGCGCAGACCGTGCCGTTCCACGGCCCGCACCAGGCGGGCATCGACACGCCGGCCCAGGCGCACGCGGCCTTCGTGGCGTTCGACCTGCTCCCTGACACGGACCGCGCCGCCCTCGGCCGGCTGATGCGGCTGCTCACCGACGACGCGGCCCGCCTGACCCAGGGCCGGCCGGCGCTGGCCGACACCGAGCCGGAGCTGGCGGCGATCCCGGCCCGTCTCACCGTCACGTTCGGTTTCGGCCCTGGGCTGTTCGCCGCGGCCGGCCTCGACCGCCACCGCCCGGCGTCGCTCGCGCCGCTGCCGGCGTTCCCGATCGACCGGCTCGACCCGCGGTGGACCGGCGGCGACATCCTCGTCCAGGTGTGCGCCGACGACCCGCTCACCGTGAGCCACGCGCAGCGGATGCTCGTCAAGGACACCCTCGCCTTCGGCCGCGTGCGCTGGACGCAGCGCGGTTTCCGGCGCGGCCGGGGCATGGCGGACGACGGCGTCACCCAGCGCAACGTCATGGGCCAGCTCGACGGCACGCGCAACCCGCCGCTCGGCTCGGCGGCCTTCGCCGCCGCCGTCTGGGTCGACAGTGGACCGTCCTGGCTGCGCGGCGGCACCACCGTCGTGATCCGCCGGATCCGGGCCGAGATGGAGAAGTGGGACGCCGTCGACACGACCGGCAAGGAGTTCGCGATCGGGCGGCGGCTGGCCGACGGCGCGCCGCTGACCGGCACGGCGGAGCACGACGAACCGGACCTCGCCAAGACCGACGATCTCGGCTTCCGGGTCATCTCCGAGCACGCCCACATCGCGCGCGCGCACGTCGGGTCGGACCGGCAGCGGATCTTCCGGCGACCGTACAACTACGACGACCCGCCGGGGCCGGACGGCCGCGCCAACGCGGGCCTGATCTTCGCGTCCTACCAGCGGGACGTCGGCGACCAGTTCCTGCCGATCCAGCGCAACCTCGCGGAGAGCGACCTGTTCAACGAATGGATCACGCCGATCGGCTCCGCCGTGTTCGCGGTGCCGCCGGGGTGTCCGGAGGGCGGCTGGATCGGGCAGACCCTCCTCGACTGATTCCACGCATGGACCGCCGCCCGGTGGGGCATGGTCATCTCATGACGGGTCGGGAGATCGACATGCCGACGGTCGAGGACGTGGACGCGCTCGCGGCGCTCCTGGACCGGCCGACACCCAGCGGTACGGCGCTGTACGTGCGCTGGTCGCGCGGGCCGGCCGTGGACGGCGTCGGCAACGGCGGCCAGGCGTCGCGGGACGCGCTGACCGGCGTCGAGCTGCCGGGCCTGTCGGCCAACCCGCTCGCCCCGGAGCCGTGGTGGGGCGACCGGTCGCGCCGGCTCTGGGTGGCCCGCAAGCTCTACGACTACGAGCACATGCGGCGGCTGCGCGGGCCGGGCGTGCGGCCGTGGGTGCTGGCGGGGGAGGAGCGCGGCCGCGGGCCGGACAACGAGCCACTTGTCCTCTGCCGGGAGCCGGTGGCGTGGGTCTCGGAGACCGCGCTGCGCCAGTGCCGCCAGGTCGTCGACCACCAGGACTCACCCGAATGGGGCCCGCTGCGCCGTACCGAGTAGCGGGCTTCCCGCGGCCATCGCCGCGAGGCGAACTGGAACACCCTGCTCCGCGACCAGATCGACTGGCACTGGACGCGCCAGGTGCGCGACCGCCTCGACGGACTCACCGACGGCGAGTATTTCTGGGAGCCGGTGCCCGGCTGCTGGAGCGTCCGGGCCCGCTCCGGCACGATGGCGATCGACTTCGCCGTGCCGCAGCCGGACCCGCCGCCCTTCACGACGATCGCCTGGCGCCTCGGACACGTGATCGTCGGCGTCCTCGCCGCCCGCAACGCCGCGCACTTCGGCCGCGCACCGGTCGACTACGACTCCTACCCGTACGCCACGACCGCAGCGGAGGCGCTGGCCCAGCTCGACGCGGAGTACGCCACGTGGCAGGCCGGAGTGGAGTCCCTCGGCGAAGCCGGCCTGCGCCGCCCGTGCGGGCCGGCGGAGGGCCCGTACGCCGACCTGCCGATGGCCGCCCTGGTGCTGCACATCAACCGCGAGCTGATCCACCACCTGGCCGAGGTCTGCCTGCTCCGCGACCTCCACCTGCACGGCCGCGTGCCGACGTCACCGCTCCAGCCGACATCGGTACTCCGTCCCGGCTCGACATGATCGACGCGGCCTAGTCACGTGGGGTGAGGTAGCCGCGGGAAAACGCGGCCGCCACCGCGGCCGCGCGGTCGTTGACGCCGAGCTTCGCGTAGACGTGCAGCAGGTGCGTCTTGACCGTGGCCTCGCTGATGAACAGCTGCCGGGCGGCCTCGCGGTTGGTCGAGCCCCGCGCGATCAGCTCCAGGACTTCCAGCTCACGCTGGGACAGCGGCTCCGAGGCGGGCCGGCGCATCTGGCCCATCAGCCGGGTCGCGACGGCGGGGGAGAGGACCGCCTGCCCCTGGGCGGCCGCCTCGACCGCGCGGAACAGCTCCTCCTTCGGCGCGTCCTTGAGCAGGTATCCGGTGGCACCGGCCTCGACGGCGGGCAGGACGTCGCTGTCCGTGTCGTACGTGGTGAGCACCAGGACGCGGGCCGGCACGCCGCGCCGGGCCAGCTCGCGGATCGCGGTGACCCCGTCGGTCCGCGGCATCCGCAGGTCCATGAGGATGACGTCCGGCGACAGCCGCTCCGCGGCCACGATGGCCTCGGCGCCGTCGCCGGCCTCGCCGAGCACCTGGAAGCGCGGGTCGGCGCCGAACATGCCGCGCAGGCCGTCCCGTACCACCGGGTGGTCGTCGACGATCAGCAGCGAGATCACCGCTCGCCTCCCGCGGGGGTGGCGGGGATGGCCGGCACGGTCGCCGAGATCGCCGTGCCGCCGCCCGGTTCGGACTCGATCTCCAGCCGGCCGGCCAGCCGCTGGATCCGCTGCCGCATGCCGGCGAGCCCGAACCCGCCGTCGGCCGTGCCGTTGACGCGCGTGGCGGCCGGCACGAACCCGATCCCGTCGTCGCGCACGTCGAGCGTCACCAGATCCTCCATGTACGACAGGGTCAGGCCGACCCGGCTGGCCCGCGCGTGCTTGGCCACGTTGGCCAGGGCCTCCTGCGCGGTCCGCAGCAGCGCCACCTCGACATCGGGGTGCATGGGCCGGGGATCGCCGGTGGTGGTGAGCACCGTGTCGACGTGGTGCACCTCGGCCCAGCGGCGGGCCACGTCGTCGATCGCCTCCGGGAGCCGCGCCTCGGCGAGCATCGCCGGCTCCAGCGCGTGGACCGTCCGCCGGGCCTCGGTAAGGCTCTCCCGGGCCAGGTTGACCGCGTTGGTCAGGTGCCGGCGGGACGCCGACGGCTCGTCCAGGGTCTGCTCGGCGGCCTGGAGCTGGGTGAGCACGCCGGCGAGCCCCTGCGCCAGGGTGTCGTGGATCTCGCGGGCCATCCGCTGCCGCTCGTCGAGGACCCCGGCCTCGCGGGCCCGGACCAGCAGCTCGGCATGGAGGGCGGCGTTCTCGTCCAGCGCCGCCGCCAGCTTCACGTTGGCCTCGTGCAGTTCGACGAGGGCCTGCTTCTGCTTGCGGGTGCGCTGGTCGGTCCCGTCGGCGAAGGAGAAGAACGTCACCGCGAGCACCATGCTGACGAGACTGACGGCGATCAGTATCCACCACTCGCCGGACTGGATCCGGGCCGCGCCACCCAGGTACGCCACCGCGGAGATCGCCGCCGTGGCGCACACACCGGCGTACCGCCAGCGGCCCGACAGGTACTGGAACGCCTGGGGGTAGCCGATGAAGGCGAAGACGCCGAAGAACGGCGCCAGCGCCACCAGTCCCGCGACGAGTGCCATCAGCACCGTGTAGTAGAGGGCCATCACCCGGGCGTTGGCGTGCCATTCCGGGTGGCCGGTGTGGAACCAGAGCAGCCAGAGGACCACCAGAACCGAGAGGGCGAGCACCGCCGGGATGTGCACCGGCATGTCCCAGATCGGCTGCAGCGCCGTGAGCAGCAGGCTGACCGCGAGCATGCCGTACGGCAGGACCTGGAGAATCGCGAGTTCGCGGCGCTCCCAGCGGTCGAACTCGGCTCGCAGCTCGGCCTCGATGCTCACGACCTACTCCCAGCGGAAGTACCGCGCGGCCAGCCCACCAGCCACGATCGTCCAGCCCAGCATGACAGCCAGGTGCAGGAGCTGCGGCCAGTGGCCGGCCGCGGCGTCCTGCAACGACTGGACTCCGGCGCCGAGCGGGGTGGCGTCGCTGATCGTCCGCAGGACGCCGTTCATGTCGTCGCGCGGCAGCCAGAGGCCGGCGAAGAACACGATCGGGAAGAAGATGACGGTGCCGACCGCGCCGGCGCTCCGGCCCGTCGGCGCGAGCGAGGCGACGAGCAGGCTGACCGCGAACATCGCCAGCGCCGCGAGCACGTAGCCGGCCAGGTAGCCCGGCAGGTTCCGCGGCAGGCCCACGTCGAACGCCAGCCGGCCGACGGCCAGGACCGCCACCATCGTCACCACCGAGACGATCGTGGACATCAGCAACTGCGCGCCGAGCATCACTCCCGGCCTCACCGGCGTGGTCCGCATGCGCCGCAGGACGCCCTTCTCCCGGTAGGTGGCGAACAGCTGGGACAGGCCGTTCAGGGCGTACACGGCCAGGCCCATCGCGATGACGACCGGCACGTACCGGTCGACGGCCCGCAGGCCGCCGGCGCTCTCGTCGGGCACCCGGAACGCCGGTATCGCGCCGAGGACGGCGAGCAGGATGGGCGGGAACGCGAGGGCGAAGAACACGATCATCGGTTCGCGCAGGAACAGCCTGGTCTCGATGACGGTGAGGCGGGACAGGGCGGACACGCGCGTACTCCTCAGGCTTGGCCGGGGCGGTGGGTGAGGGCGACGTAGGCGTCCTCGAGGGAGGTCTGCTCGACCCGCAGGTCGGCCGCGACGACCTGGCGGCGGGCGAGTTCGGCGGCGACGGCGAGGAGCAGGTTCCCCTCGCCGGTCACGACGAGCTGGCCGCCGGCCCGCTCGACGGCGACGACCTCGGGCAGCGCGGTGAGCACGGCCGGGTCCAGCGGCGTGGCCGGCCGGAACCGGATCCGCTGGCGGCCGTCCACACTCGACACCAGGCCGGCCGGGGAGTCGAGGGCGACGAGGCGGCCGGAGTCGATCACCGCCAGCCGGTCGCAGAGCCGCTCCGCCTCCTCCATGAAGTGTGTGACCAGCAGGATCGTCACGCCGCGGTCGCGGATGCCGGCGATCAACTCCCAGACGTCGCGGCGGGCCTGCGGGTCGAGGCCCGTGGTGAGCTCGTCGAGCACCGCGACCCGGGGGTTGCCCACCAGCGCCAGTGCGATCGACAGCCGCTGCTTCTGGCCGCCGGACAGCCGCCGGAACGGTGTGTCGAGCGTGCCGGAGAGACCCAGCGTCGCGATCAGCTCGCGCCAGTCGGCCGGCGCGCGGTAGAAGGAGCTGTAGAGCGCCATCGCCTCGCGGACCCGGAGCTTGTCCGGCAGTTCGCTCTCCTGCAACTGCGCGCTGAGCAGGTGCCGCAGCTCACCGGTGTCGCGTTGCGGGTCGATGCCACACACCCGGACGCGTCCACCGTCGGGCGTGCGCAAACCCGCGACGCACTCGACGGTCGTGGTCTTGCCGGCCCCGTTGGGGCCCAGAATTCCGAAGATCTCGCCCTGCTCGACGGTGAAACCGACCCCGTCCACCACGGTCCGGTCGCCGTATCGCTTGACGAGGCCATCCACCTCGACGATCGCCATGCGGGAAGCCTGCCGCGCCGGGCCGCGCCGCCGGATCGTCCAGCCCGCCACGGTCGCCGCCGGACGCGGTGGAGGCGCCGGGTCAACCAGCCGGTGGATGCCGGATCAGCCCCGGTTTCGCGGCCCGCGCCGGCGGGTACCGGGTGATCATGACGACAACCGATGCGATCCTGCAGGGCGGGCCCCGCGACGGCACGGCGTTCGGCGCCGAGGGTGCCGGTCTCGTGGAGCTCGAGATCGACGGCATGGTGCACCGCTACATCCGCACGACCGAGCGTGACGGCGATCGCGCGGTCTACACGTACGACGGCATGGTCAACCCGGCCGGCGCCGAGGACGGCGTGGAGAGCGCCGAGGACCGCATGGCCTCGCCGCTCGCCGACCAGGCCGAGCAGACCAAACGTTAGGAAGGGCCCCTTCCTAGCGTTAAAACGTTAGGAAGGGGCCCTTCCTTACAACAGGACTAGCTCGGCAGGTCGAGGGTCTCGCCGCGGGCGATCGGGACGACGCCCGTCAGGCCGCGGTCGCGCGCGCGGGCCAGGAAGTCGCCGAGGCGGGACGTGAAGACCGAGTAGTCCTCGTGGTGGACCGGCAGGGTCAGCTTCGGCTGGATCAGCGCGGTCAGGGCCGTACCCTGCCGGTCGTCCATCGTCAGCAGCACGCCGGCGAGCTTCGTCCCGCCGAGGTGGATGATCATCGCGTCGATGTCGCCGTAGCGGCGCGGGATGTCGGCGAGCCAGGGGCCCATCAGTGTGTCGCCCGTGACGTAGAGGCGCAGCCGCCGCTCGCCGGCGGTCTCCAGGTCGATCACCGAGCCCATCACGTCCGGCAGCAGCCGGTCGAGGATCCCGGGGCCGTGCCGGCCGGGCACCGCGGTGATCGTCACCGCCTCGGAGCCGCGCTCGATCCGGTGGCTCTCCCACGTCGGCAGGCCGCGCACCGCGCTGAACTCCCACCGCCGCAGCGTCCGCGTCGCCTGCGGCGTCGTGACGATCGGCAGGTCGTGCGGGAGGCCCACCCGGGCCACGCCGTCGAAGTGGTCGGCGTGCAGGTGGGAGAGCACCACCGCGTCGAGCGTCGGCAGGTCCGGGATCTCCAGCGCGGGCCCGACCAGCCGCCGCGTGAACGCGCCGTACCCCAGGTGGAGGCGCGTGCCGGCCGGGACGAAGTTGGGGTCGGTCAGCAGCGTGACCTCGCCCAGGCGCAGGACGGTCGTGGCATTGCCGACGAACGTGACGGAAGCGGCCATGCGGTTCGCGTACCCGGGGATCGGGGGTCCATGCCCGCGGTTTGGCCGGGGCCGCCCGCGGGTACGCGCCGGGGACCGCCCACGACATCGAGGGGGTGCCCCGTGCGAGCCCGCAACGGATGGATCATCGGCGGAGCGGCCGCGACGGCCGCCGCCGGCACGGCCGTGGCCGCCGCGCGGCGCGTCCGGCGCGCGCGCCAGGAGGCGGACGCCGTCGTCCGCGCCGTGACCGTCGACCGGCCGGAGGCGGCGGTACGCGACCTCGCCGCCGACCCCGCCCGCCTGGCCCTGACGCTCGACCGCCCGGTCACGCCGGCCGGCACGACCGGCTACGAGGTCGACGGCGTCACGGTAACCCGCACCGCCGACGCGCCGGACGGGCTGCGCTGGCGGGTCGCCGGCGGCCCGGCCGCGCACGAGGGCCGGCTCACGCTGCGTCCGGCACCCGGTGGCCGCGGCACCGAGCTGCGGGTCACGATCACCGGCGCGCGGCGGCCCCGGCGGGCCGACCGCGCCGTCCGGACGCTGCTGCGCCGCGCGAAGTCCGTGCTGGAAACGGGCGAGGTCGTCACCACGATGTACGACCCGTCGGCGCGCGGCCCGGTCGCCGAGGCCGTCACGAAACGCGTCCGCGAGGCGCTGGCGACGGGAGCGCGGCCATGAGGGCACTCTGCTGGGAGGGCGTGGGGAAGCTCGCCGTCCACGACGTACCCGAGCCGTCGATCATCGGTCCGGGCGACGCGATCGTCCGGGTACGGGCGAGCAGCGTCTGCGGCTCTGACCTGCACCTCATCAACGGCTACCTGCCCGCCATGCGCGAGGGCGACATCCTCGGCCACGAGTTCATGGGCGAGGTCGTCGAGGTGGGGCCGGACGTCACCGGCGCGCGGGTCGGTGACCGCGTGGTCGTCGGCTCCGTGGTGGCCTGTGGCGGCTGCTGGTTCTGCCGCACCGGGCAGTTCTCCCTCTGCGACAACTCCAACCCGGAGCCGCTGCCGACCGAGCGGCTGTGGGGGCACACGCCGGCCGGCATCATCGGCTACTCGCACGCCGCGGGCGGCTTCGCCGGCAGCCACGCCGAGTACGTCCGGGTGCCGTTCGCCGACGTCGGCATGTTCGCGGTGCCCGAGGGCGTACCCGACGAGTCGGTCGTGTTCGCCTCCGACGCCCTGCCGACCGGTTGGATGGCGGCTGACTTCTGCGGGTTGTCGGGCGGCGAGGTGGTCGCCGTCTGGGGTGCCGGCGGGGTCGGCCAGATGGCCGCGCGCGCCGCGCAGCTGCTCGGCGCGGAACGAGTGATCGTGATCGACCGCCTGCCGGACCGGCTCGCCACCGCCGAGCGCCGGCTGGGCGTCGAGACGCTGGACTACAGCGAGGTCGACGTCCTGGACGCGCTCCGCGAGATGACCGGCGGCCGCGGCCCCGACGCGTGCATCGAGGCGGTCGGCATGGAGGCGCACAGCGCCGGACCGTCCTATGTCTACGACCGCGTCAAGCAGGCCGCGCGGCTGCAGACCGACCGGCCCACCGCCGTACGCCAGGCGATCCTCGCCTGCCGCAAGGGCGGCACGGTCAGCATCGTCGGGGTCTTCGGCGGCTACGTCGACAAGTTCCCGCTCGGCGCCGCGATGAACAAGGCGCTCACGCTGCGGATGGGCCAGATGCACGCCCAGCGGTACATCCCGATGCTCCTCGAACGGCTCGCCGCGGGCCAGATCGACCCGGGCTACCTGGCCACCCACCCGATGCCGCTCGACGAGGGCGTCACCGGGTACGAGATGTTCGAGCGCAAGGAGGACGGCTGCCTGCGCGCCGTGCTGCTTCCCGCGAGCGCCGCGTGATGAGGGTCGGCGTCCGGGACGTCGGTCGAACACCGTGCACCTGCTGATCGCCGACACCGGCGTGGGCCTGCCCCTGCCGGTGCACGCGGTCAAGACCAAGCTCCGCCTCGCCGACCGGGTGGACGCCACCGGGCGGCTCGCGCCGGAGGGTCGTGGAACGGCTGGCCGCCGCCGTCGGCAACGCCGTCGCGGCGTCGACCGGGTGACCGTCTGTCCGTGGGCGTCGCGCGAGGGCATCCTGATCCGCCGCCTGGAGTCGCCGGACGGCTGGCGGGACCGCGGCGCCGACCTGGCCCTGCCGCCGCCGCGCGCCGCCGTGCCGGTCCCCGCGCCGGTGCCCGTGCCGTCGCAGCGGGAGGCCGGGGACGGGGCCACCGTCGTGCCACTGTCCCGCAAACGGGCCTGAGTGCGCCGGCCTGCGGCGGGGTATGGGGTGGCGGAGGGTTTTCGTACGGAAGGGAGACTGTCGTGTCCGAGCCGCAGCAGCAGCCGCCCGGGACGCTGCACGCCATGCGCCGCAAGCCCGACCACGGCGAGGAGAGCTACCGCGGCTCCGGCCGGCTGGAGGGCAAGCGGGCGATCATCACCGGCGGCGACAGCGGTATCGGCCGGGCCGTCGCGATCGCGTTCGCCCGGGAGGGCGCCGACGTGCTGATCGCGTACCTCAGCGAGGACGAGGACGCGCGTGAGACCGCCAAGCTGGTCGAGGAGGCCCGCCGCACCGCGGTGCTCGTCCCCGGCGACCTCGGCCGGCGGGAGCAGTGCGAACAGGTCGTCGAGCGGGCCGTCCGGGAGCTGGGCGGCATCGACGTGCTGGTCAACAACGCCGCGTACCAGATGACCCACCCGTCGATCGAGGACGTCTCGGACGAGGAGTGGCTGCGCACCTTCGACGTCAACATCACGGCGATGTTCCGGCTGGTGAAGGCCGCGCTGCCGCACCTGGGCGAGGGTGCCTCGATCATCAACACCAGCTCGATCAACTACGACACCCCGAAGCCGACGCTGCTGCCGTACGCGACGACGAAGGGTGCGATCGCGAACTTCACCGCGGGCCTGGCGCAGATGCTGGGCGAGCGGCGCATCCGGGTCAACGCGGTGGCGCCGGGTCCCATCTGGACGCCGCTCATCCCGTCGACGATGCCGCCGGATCAGGTCGAGCAGTTCGGCAAGAACACCCCGCTCGGGCGGCCCGGGGAGCCGAAGGAGGTCGCGCCGGCGTACGTGCTGCTCGCCTCCGACGAGGCCAGCTACATCTCCGGCGCGGTGATTCCGGTGACCGGCGGAAAGCCGATTCTCTGATCGGCGCGGCGTAGGATCCTGCCGTATGCGCGACTGGCCGGTCCTCGCCGCGGTCGGCGGCGGGGGCGTCGCCGGCGCGCTGGCCCGCTACGGGCTGCAGGAGGCGTGGCCCCACGACGTTGGCGGCTTTCCGTGGGCCACGTTCTGGGTCAACGTCTCCGGGTGCCTGCTCATCGGGGTCCTCATGACGGTGCTCGCCGAGGTCGCGCCGGGCCACCGGCTGGTCCGGCCCCTGCTCGGGGTCGGGGTGCTGGGCGGTTACACGACGTTCTCGACGTACGCCGTGGACGTGCGGCAGGGGCTGGCGGCCGGCGCCGCCGGCACGTCCCTGCTCTACCTGTTCGGGACGGTGTCCGCGGCGCTGGTGGCGGTCTGGGCCGGCGCGGCGGGCACGGCCCTGGCGCTGCGCCGCTTCCCGGGCCGGTCGCCGCGGTGACCGTGCTGCTGGTCGCGGCCGGCGCGCTGATCGGCGCACCGCTGCGCTACCTCACGGACCGCTTCGTCCAGTCCCGCCACGGCTCGGTGTTCCCGTGGGGCACGCTGACGGTCAACGTGGCGGCGTCGCTGCTGCTGGGCGGCCTGGTCGGGGCCGAGACCAACCCGACGCTGACGGCCCTGGTGGGCACCGGCTTCTGCGGGGCACTCTCGACGTACTCGACGTTCAGCTACGAGACGCTGACCCTGGCCCGCACCGGCGCGTACGTCTACGCCCTGGCCAACGTCGCCGCCAACGTCACGACGTGCCTGGCGGCCGCGTACCTCGGCGTCCTGGCGGGCGGGACCCTCCTGGGGTAGGGACGCCCGGGCGGTGGGCGGCCAGGAACACGCGGGTCGCCTCGTCGGCGAGTTCGGCCAGCTCCGCGTCGGTGTAGCGGGCGGCGTGGCCGACGAACGCGACCCGTTGGCCGGGATGCCGACCACCAGCCAGGTGCAGAGGTGGGCCGAGCGTTCGGGGTGGGGCACGCTGAGCAGGCCGCGCTCGTCGAGGCGCGCGAAGGTCTCGGCGAGGAGGGCCAGCGTGCGACATGTGCGGGGCCCGGCAAGGACACGAAACCGCACACCTGATCAGCGCCGCGGCCGTCAACCGGCGGCCGGGCGGGGCGGCGGGCGGCGACGCCCGTCCGGCACAATCGGGGCCCATGGAGAGCGCATCGCCCCTCGACGAGACGGTCGTCGACGATCCCTGGGCCCGCGCGCTCTACTGGCTGCTCTTCCCGCTCCTC
>Ga0164243_10002766_pt1 | contig 28618 bp, 19 predicted proteins | sample OricompcompostOP_FD_108781 | JGI IMG/M metagenome (GOLD analysis project Ga0164243, IMG submission 108781) | Organic Plus compost microbial communities from Emeryville, California, USA - Original compost - Organic plus compost (OP) | ecosystem: Engineered > Solid waste > Mixed feedstock >... | reverse complement strand
GACGCCCTCCAGCAGTCCGCCCGGGACCACCTGTGGATGCACTTCACCCGCATGTCGTCGTACGACACCGCGGAGGTGCCGGTCATCGTCCGCGGTGACGGCGCCTACGTGTGGGACGCGCACGGACGCAAGTACCTCGACGCGCTCGGTGGTCTCTTCGTCAGCCAGCTCGGGCACGGCCGCACCGAGCTCGCCGAGGCCGCCGCGAAGCAGGCCTCCGAGCTCGCCTTCTTCCCGCTGTGGTCCTATGCCCACCCGACGGCGATCGAGCTGGCGGCGAAGATCGCGAGCTACGCGCCCGGCGAACTCAACCGGGTCTTCTTCACCTCCGGCGGCGGCGAGGCCGTCGAGTCGGCCTGGAAGCTGGCCAAGAACTACTTCAAGCTCACCGGCAAGCCGATGAAGCACAAGGTGATCAGCCGCGCCATCGCCTACCACGGCACCACCCAGGGCGCCCTCTCGATCACCGGCCTGCCCGGCCTCAAGCAGCAGTTCGAGCCGCTCGTGCCCTCGACCTTCCGGGTGCCCAACACGAACGCCTATCGGGCCGCGGAGATCACCGGTGGCTTCCTCGACGGCTCCGATCCGGAGGCGTTCGGCCGCTGGGCCGCCGACCAGATCGCCGTGGCCATCGAGAACGAGGGCCCCGACACGGTCGCCGCCGTGTTCCTCGAGCCGGTGCAGAACGCCGGCGGCTGCTTCCCGCCGCCGCCCGGCTACTTCCAGCGGGTGCGCGAGATCTGCGACCGGTACGACGTCCTGCTGGTCTCCGACGAGGTCATCTGCGCCTACGGGCGGCTGGGACACATGTTCGGCGCCGAGCGCTACGGCTACCAGCCCGACATCATCACCTCGGCCAAGGGCATCACCTCCGGCTACGCGCCGCTCGGCGCGATGATCGCCAGCGACCGGGTCTACGAGCCCTTCGCGCACGGCACCGAGTCGTTCCTGCACGGCTACACCTTCGGCGGGCACCCGGTCTCCACCGCGGTCGCGCTGAAGAACTTCGAGATCTTCGAGAACGAGAAGATCAACGAGGGCGTGCGCGAGCGGGAGGGCGCCTTCCGCTCGACCCTGGAGCGGCTCCTCGACCTGCCCATCGTCGGCGACGTGCGAGGCGACGGCTTCTTCTACGGCATCGAGCTGGTCAAGGACAAGGCGACCAAGGAGACCTTCGACGAGGACGAGTCCGAGCGCCTGCTGCGCGGCTTCCTCTCCAAGGCGCTGTTCGACGCCGGCCTCTACTGCCGCGCCGACGACCGCGGCGACCCGGTCGTCCAGCTCTCCCCGCCGCTGATCTGCGGCCAGGAGCACTTCGACGAGATCGAGCAGAAGCTGCGCGCGGTCCTCACCGAGGCGGCCGGGCTGCTGTAGGCGCCGAGCCCGGCCCGGAAGTCAGCCCGGAGCTCGGCTCCGAGCTCAGCTGGCGGCCCGCCGGCGGGTGGCGAGCATGTTGCCCAGCACCAGCGCCAGGGAGATCGCGAACATCACCGTCCCGACGACGTTGACCTGCATCGGCACCCCGCGCTGGGCCACGCCCCAGACGAACATGGGGAAGGTGACCGTCTGCCCGGCGTTGAGGTTGGTGATGATGAAGTCGTCGAAGGACAGCGAGAAGCTCAGCAGCGCCGCGGCGGCCACGCCGGGGAAGACGAGCGGGAAGGTGACCCGCCAGAACGTCGTCCACTCGCTCGCGTAGAGGTCCATCGCCGCCTGCTCGAGGTTCTCGTCGAGTCCGGCCAGCCGTGCCTTGACCGTCACGATGACGAAGGACAGGCAGAACATCACGTGGGCGATGAAGATCGTCACGAAGCCGAGGCGCCCGCCGAAGCCGCCGGCGACGAAGAGAGCGAGCAGCGAGGAGCCCATCACGATCTCGGGCGACGCCATGGGCAAGAAGATGACGGTGTTGGCGACCGACCGGCCGACGAACTGGTGGCGCACCAGCGCGAACGCGGCGAGGCTGCCGAGGATGGTGGCGACGAGCGTGGCGAGCAGCCCGATCTCGATGCTGCGCAGCACGGCGTCGCACATGCCGTCGGGCCGGCAGGGGTGGGCCCAGTTGCTCCAGGTGAACTCGCGGAAGGCGTAGACGTTGCGCGACTCGCTGTTGTCGTTGAAGCTCATCAGCATCACGACGGCGATCGGCACGAACATGTAGACCAGCACCAGGAGGCCCGCCGCGAGGACGAGGTGCTCGCCGATCCACCGCCCGGCGCGCTGCAGCGTGGTCATACCAGCTCCTCGGTGCCCGCGGTGCGGATGTAGACCATCACCATCGCGACGATGATCGCCATCAGCGTCACCGAGAGCGCGCCGGCGACGGCGTAGTCGCCGGTGGTGGTGAAGAGGTTCTGGATCACGTTGCCCAGCATCCGCTGGTTGGGGCTGCCCAGCAGCGCGGCGTTGATGTAGTCGCCGGCCGCGGGGATGAAGGTGAGCAGGGTGCCGGCGACCACGCCCGGCTTGGAGAGCGGCAGGGTCACCTTGAGGAAGCCGCGGCTGGGGGAGGCGTAGAGGTCGCCGGCCGCCTCGATCAGCCGGCCGTCGATCTTCTCCAGACTGGCGTAGAGGGGCAGCACCATGAAGGGCAGGAAGTTATAGACCAGCCCGGCGATCACCGCGACCGGTGTGGCGAGGAGTCGCCCGTCCTCGCCGAGGAGGTGGAGGAACTGGAGGGTCTCGACGACGAAGCCGTCGTCGGCGAGGATCAGCTTCCACGACAGCGTGCGGACCAGGAAGCTGGTGAAGAACGGCGCGATCACCAGCACGAGCAGCAGCGTGCGCCAGCGCCCGGCCTTGAACGCGATCGCGTAGGCGAGGACGTAGCCGAGGACGAGGCAGATCGCGGTCGCGACGGCGGCGTACCACAGTGACCGGACGAGGGGCTCCCAGAACTGCTCGAGCGCGTCGACGAAGTTGGCGAAGCGGTAGCTGACGTCGTACCCGGTGAGGACCGAGCCCTCGGGGTCGTAGAGGCTCGTCGCCAGCAGGGAGTAGAACGGGATCACGAAGAAGAGGCCGAGCCACAGGGCGGCCGGCAGCATCAGCCAGTAGCCGGTGAGGCGGCCCCGACGCATCAGGACTCCTCCACGACGCCCGCGTTGACGTCCTGAGTCGCGGGCAGCAGGAACGCGAACTCCGGGCGCCAGGACACGTCCACCGGGGTCCCGCTGTCGAGGACGGCGCGTCGGCCGGTGTTCTGCTCGAAGGCCATCAGCTCCTGGCCCCACGGCATCCGGACGAGGTACTGCGTGCTCACCCCGACGAAGCTGACGTCGGTGATCACCCCGCCGCTCATGTGGTTGCCGGGCGCGTCGATCGGCTCGCCCGCGGGGGCGATGAGGACCTTCTCAGGCCGGATGCCGACCCATCCCGCGCCGCTGTGGACGTGGGCCCGGTCGGCGGGGATCGAGACCTGCGTGCCGTGCATGTCGACGCGTACGAGGTCGCCCTCCGCGCTGCTGATGGTGCCGGCGATCAGGTTGGACTGACCGAGGAAGTTGGCGACGAAGGTGGTGCGCGGGTTCTCGTAGAGCTCCGCGGGGGAGCCGAGCTGCTCGATGACGCCGCCGTTCATCACCGCGATCGTGTCGGCCATCGTCATCGCCTCCTCCTGGTCGTGCGTGACGTGCACGAAGGTGAGGCCCACCTCGGTCTGGATCCGCTTGATCTCGAGCTGCATCGACCGGCGCAGCTTGAGGTCGAGGGCGCCGAGCGGCTCGTCGAGCAGCAGCACCTCGGGCCGGTTGATGAGGGCCCGGGCGAGCGCGACCCGCTGCTGCTGTCCGCCGGAGAGCTGGGGCGGCCGCTTGCGCGCCTGTCCCTCGAGCTCGACGAGCGCCAGCATCTCCTGCACCTGCCGGTCGACGTCCTTGACCTTGCGCCGCCGGAGGCCGAAGGCGACGTTCTCGTGGATGTCGAGGTGCGGGAAGAGCGCATAGCTCTGGAAGACCGTGTTGACCGGGCGCCGGTAGGGCTTCTCGTAGGTGATCTCGTCGTCGCCGAGGTGGATCGTGCCCGAAGTGGGCCTCTCCAGCCCGGCGACCATCCGCAGCGTGGTGGTCTTGCCGCACCCGGAGGGCCCGAGCAGCGCGAAGAAGGTGCCCGCGGGGATCTCCAGGTCGAGCGAGCGCACCGCCGTGAAGGTGGCGAACTCCTTGGTCAGCGCGGCGAGCCGCAGGTCCCGACCCGCCCCGGCGGGGCGTTCGGAGGAGCGCTCGGAGGCGCGGTCAGCCGCCAATGACATCGGCGAAGTCTCCTTCGTAGGCGCGGATCTGGTACTCCTCGAGGGCCATGAACGTGTGCATCGTGGCCAGCGACTCGTCGGACGGGAAGATCAGCTGGTTGTCGACCAGGCTCGGGTCGACCTTCTCCATCGCCTCCTGGGCGCCCTTGACCGGGCAGATGTACCAGACGTAGGCGGCGAGCTTCGCGGCCACCTCGGGCTCGTAGTAGTAGTTGATCCACTGCTCGGCGTTGCCCTGATGGGTGGCGAGGTTCGGGACGAGCATGTTGTCGGACCAGATCATCTGGCCCTCCTCGGGCGAGACGAACACGAGATTCTCGTCCTCGGCGGCCGCGACGTCCCCCGACCAGGCGACACAGGCGGCGATGTTGCCCGCCGAGAGGTCCTGGATGTACTCGTTGCCGGTGAAGGCGCGGATCTGGCCGTCGGCGCGGGCCTTGCGGAGCCGGTCGATCGCGTTGTCCCACTCGGTCTGGGTGAAGTCGGCGGGGTCGGCGCCCTGGGAGAGCAGGATCAGCCCCATGGTGTCGCGCATCTCGGTCAGCAGTGAGATGCGGCCGTTGAGGTCGGGCCGGGAGAGCAGCTCCTCGACCGAGCGCACCTCGCCGACCTCGGCGCGGTTGTAGGCGATGCCGGCCAGGCCGCTCTGCCACGGCGCGGAGTAGGTGCGGTCCGGGTCCCAGCCGACGTCGGCGAGCGAGTCGATCAGGTTGGCGTGGAGGTTGGGCACCTTCGCCGCGTCCAGCGGCTGGATCCAGCCGACCTGGATCATCCGGGCAGCCATCCAGTCGGTCAGCATGAAGAGGTCGCGGTTGGAGGGCTGGCAGGAGCCGAGCTGGTTGACGACCTTCGCGAAGAACTCGAGGTTGTCGTTGACGTCGGCGGTGTAGCTGACGTCGATGCCGGTGCGCTGCTCGAACTCGGTGAGCGTGGAGACGTAGTCGCCGTCGTCCTCGTCGATGTACGCCGGCCAGTTGGAGACGACGAGCCGGCGGTCGGACCCGGAGCGGTCCCGGGCCCGGCAGTGGGTGGGGTCCTGCTCGCGGTCGGGAGTGCCGAAGAGGGGGAGGACGCCGAGACTGGCGCCGCCGAGGAGGAGCCCGGCGCCCCCACGGAGCGCCGCCCTCCGGCTCACACGGGCATGGACCACCGATCGCCACCTTCCCAGAACGGAACGTGCCGATAGTGACATGGCTCACGGTGCATGACAAGGGAATCCGCAGCGGAAGCGGATGATTGCAACGGAATCCGCACCGACCCTAGGATCGAGGGGTGTCCAAGCCGAAGCCGCCGCCGCTCGACGACGTCTCGAAGGCGATCATCGCCGAGCTCCAGGAGGACGGCCGGCGCTCGTACGCCGCCATCGGCAAGGCCGTTGGTCTCTCCGAGGCGGCGGTGCGTCAGCGCGTGCAGCGGCTGATCGACACCGGCGTGATGCAGATCGTGGCGGTGACCGACCCGACCGAGATCGGGTTCGCCCGCCAGGCGATGATCGGCATCCGGGCGACCGGCGAGCTCGAGCCGATCGCCGACGCGCTCGCCGAGGTCGACGAGGTGGACTACGTCGTCATCACCGCCGGATCCTTCGACCTGCTGGCCGAGGTGGTCTGCGAGAGCGACGCGCACCTGCTCGACATCATCTCCCGCCGGATCCGCACGATCCCCGGCGTGGTGACCACCGAGACCCTGCTCTACCTGCGGCTGCGCAAGCAGACCTACTCGTGGGGGGTGCGCTGACCCGTCATTCTTTGCGGACGGCGGCAGCCGGCGGCATCGGCCGGACACGGACGCCGGTGGCGGCGAGCGCATAGCTGGCGAGCTGCTGCTCGGCGCGCTCCAGGGTCAGCGAGGAGTTGTGGGCGAGCAGGTGCAGGCCGAAGGCGTCCTCGAGCGCGACGAAGTTGCGGGCGATGGCCTCGGCGCTGTCGACGAGGGTGAACACGCCGGTCGCGCGGCCGACCTCCAAGACCGCGGTGTAGAGCGACACCTCGCGGTCGAAGAGCAGCGTCATCAACGTGGCGTGCATCGGGCTGCGGCTCGCGCTCACCGAGATCTCGTCCAGCACCTGGCTCAGGACGAGGTCGCGGCCCCGCGGAAGCCCTGAGTACATCAGGCGCGCGAGCTTCTCCTCCGGCGGCAGGTCGCCTTCGATGTCGCGCTGGCGCGACCAGTAGTAGCGGTCGGTCGCGACCTGATGGGCGGCCTCCACGAGGCCCTCGAGGTCGGGGTAGTAGTAGGCGACCAGGCGCGGCGAGATGCCGGCCTCCTCGGCGATGCTCTTCATGGTCACGCCCGCCAGGCCCTGGGCGGCGATGACCGTCAGGGTCGCCGCGATCAGGTGCTCGCGGCGGGCGGTCTGGTCCTTGCGCCGTGCCATGGGCCCACCGTAGCGGTCCGGGCCGCGCTGCGGAGCAGGCGTTGACAGGCCGAGGTGACTGGCGTCATATTTGCGTTCAAGCGCAAAGAAAGGACCGGTCGTGCGCACACACCAGGACTGGCTCGACGAGGCCGCGAAGGTCACCCTCCCCACGCGAGCGTTCGTCGGCGGGACCTTCGTCGAGACCGCCGAGGGCAGCTTCGAGAACCGCAACCCCGCCACCGGCGCGCTGCTCGGCGAGGTCGCCGACTCCGGGGCGAGCGGCGTCGACGCCGCCGTCCGCAGCGCACGCGAGACGTTCGCGGCCGGCTCGTGGAGCCGAGCCGGCGTCGCCTTCCGCCGCGAGCGGATGCTCCGCTTCGCCGACCTCCTCGCCGAGCACGCCGCTGAGCTGGCCGTCTTGGACTCCCTCGACATGGGCAAGCGCGTCGTCGACGCCCACGACCTCGACCTGCCGTTCTCGATCAACCTCTTCCGCTACTACGCCGAGGCCATCGACAAGATCAACGACGAGGTGGCCCCCACGCCGCCCGGGACGACCGCGCTCATCCGCCGGGTTCCGCTCGGCGTCGTCGGCGCGGTCGTCCCGTGGAACTACCCGGTCGACATGCTGGCGTGGAAGGTCGCCCCGGCGATGGCGGCGGGCAACAGCGTCGTCCTCAAGCCCGCGGAGCAGTCGCCGTCGTCCGCGCTGCGCATCGCCGAGCTCGCCGCCGAGGCGGGGATCCCCGACGGCGTGCTCAACGTGGTGCCGGGACTGGGGGAGACCACCGGCCGGGCCCTCGGCCTGCACCCCGACGTCGACGTGCTCGCGTTCACCGGCTCCACCGAGGTCGGCGCCTACTTCCTGCAGTACGCCGGTCAGTCCAATCTCAAGCAGGTCTGGCTCGAGTGCGGCGGCAAGAGCCCCCACCTGGTGTTCGCGGACGCCGACGACCTCGCCGCCACCGCCAAGGCGACCGCCTTCGGCATCTGGTTCAACCAGGGCGCGGTCTGCTCCGCCCACTCGCGGGTCCTCGTCGAGCGGTCGGTGCACGAGGAGTTCGTCGCGCTGGTCGCGGCCGAGGCGGCGTCATACGCCCCCGGCGACCCGCTCGACCCGGCCGCGGGCATGGGCGCGATCGTCTCGCCCGAGCAGACCGACCGGATCATGGCCTACGTCGACGGGGCCCGCGCCTCCGGCGCACGGCTGGTCACCGGCGGCGAGCGGGAGACGCGCGACGGCAGCGACTGCTACGTGCAGCCGACGATCTTCGACGACGTCGACCCGGCCTCGCCGCTCGCCCGGGAGGAGGTCTTCGGGCCGGTGCTCGCCGTCACGCCGTTCGACAGCGAGGACGAGGCCGTCGCCCTCGCCAACGACACCCCCTACGGCCTCGCCGCGTCGGTCGCGACCGGCAGCCTGCGCCGCGCGCACCGGCTCGCCGAGCGGGTCAACGCCGGCACGGTGACGGTCAACGGCGTCGACGCCTTCAGCGCGTGGACCCCGTTCGGAGGCTTCAAGGGCTCCGGCTTCGGTCGCGACCTCTCCCTCCACGCGCTGGACAAGTACGTCGGTCTCAAGACCGTCTGGATCAACCACTGAGCTCGCCCATCACGCCCGAGGGATCACCATGACGCAAGCAAACCGACCGACCGCGCTCGCCGCCGAGCAGCAGGCGCTGCTGCACAAGACGCTGCGCCGCTTCGACATCGTCTTCCTGCTCATCGCCGCCGTCGTGGGGCTGGAGACGCTGGGTCAGGTGTCGACCTTCGGCGCCGAGGCGTTCACGTGGGCGCTCGTGCTCGCCGTGTTCTTCCTCATCCCCTACGGCCTGATCTTCGCCGAGACCGGCGCGGCGTTCAGCGAGGAGGGCGGCGCCTACACCTGGGTCCGCAACGCCTTCGGCCGACCCGCCGCCGCGGTCGCGGCCGTCTTGACCTGGATCACCCAGCCGGTGTGGGTCGGTGGGTCGATGGCGTTCTTGGCCGCCGAGACGGTGAGCGTCTACATCACCCCGCTCGAGCACGGCTCGTTCGGCGACTACCTGTTCAAGATCGTGTTCATCTGGATCACCGTGCTGGCCGCGATCGCCAGCCTGAGCAAGGGCAAGTGGCTCCCGACGAGCGGCGCCGTGCTCAAGGTCGGCCTGCTGGCGTTCTTCGTGCTGACGACCGTGCTCTACGCCGTCCAGCACGGCGTCGTCGGCATCGGCGCCGGCGACTTCAGCCCGACCCTGGTGGGCCTTTTCGGCTCGGTGCCGATCCTGCTGTTCGCCTACCTCGGCTTCGAGTCGTCCAACAGCGCCGCCGGCGAGATGGAGAACCCCGCCCGCGACGTGCCGGTCTCGATCTTCCGCTCGTGCGCGACCGCGGCGGTGTGCTATCTCGTGCCGATCTTCGCGATCCTCCTGGTGGTGCCCAAGGACGACATCACCGGCATCGGCGGGCTGCTCGACGCGGTCGGGACCGTGTACTCGGTCTACGGCGGCGCGGCGGACGCGCTGCTGACGATCACGGCCGTCGTCTTCGTCTACATCCTGATGAGCCAGGGCGCGGCGTGGATGATCATCTCCGACCGCATGCAGGCGATGGCCGCCGCCGACGGCGCGTTCTTCGGCGGCTTCTTCGGCCGCTTCCACCCCAGCCTGGGCACGCCCGTGCGGGTCAACCTGCTCTCCGGCGCCGTCGCGACCGGCTTCCTCGTCGTGGCGATGCAGGTCACCGGCTCGGGGGCGTCGATCTTCGGCGTGGTGCTGACGATCTCCATCTCGACCTTCCTGCTCAGCTACCTGCTCGTCATCCCCGCCGCGATCCGGCTGCGCACCCGCTACCCGGAGGTGGCGCGCCCCTTCCGCGTGCCGGTCTCCGACCGCGGCTTCGCGATCCTCGGCTGGATCGCCTTCGCCTGGATCCTGCTCGGCTCGTGGGTCGCCGTCTTCCCCGGCACGCTCGAGCCGCTCTTCGGCCAGGACTACGTCTTCGAGGAGATCTGGGGCGTCAGCCAGGTCACCTTCGAGGCGTTCACCCTCGGCACCCTCGCGTTCCTGCTCGGCCTGTGCGCCATCGGCTACGCGCTCGCCGCCCCCGTCCGCGCCCGGATGGCCGCCTCGAGCGCCATCGAGTCGCCCGCCCCGCTCGACCCCGCCCAGGAGGCACCCCGATGACCCAGCAGCCCACCGTGGCCGCGCCGTACGACGTCCTCTTCGAGCCGGTCCGGATCGGGCCGTTCACCACGAAGAACCGCTTCTACCAGGTCCCGCACTGCAACGGCATGGGCTATCGCGACCCGAGCGCCCAGGCCGCGATGCGCAAGATCAAGGCGGAGGGCGGCTGGTCGGTGGTGTGCACCGAGCAGGTGGAGATCCACGCGACCTCCGACATCGCGCCCTTCATCGAGCTGCGCATCTGGGACGACCAGGACCTGCCCGCGCTCAAGCGGATCGCCGACGCGATCCACGAGGGCGGCGGCCTGGCCGGCATCGAGCTCGCGCACAACGGGATGAACGCGCCCAACCAGCTGAGCCGGGAGACGCCGCTGGGGCCCGCGCACCTCCCCGTCGCACCGGACACCATCGCGCCCGTGCAGGCGCGCGCCATGAGCAAGCAGGACATCGACGACCTGCGGCGCTGGCACCGCAACGCCGTACGCCGCTCGCTCGAGGCCGGCTACGACGTCATCTACGTCTACGGCGCGCACGGGTACGGCGCGCCCCACCACTTCCTGTCCCGCCGCTACAACGACCGCACCGACGAGTACGGCGGCTCGCTCGAGAACCGGATGCGCCTGTTGCGCGAGCTCCTCGAGGACACCATCGACGAGGTCGCCGGCCGTGCGGCCGTCGCATGCCGGATCACGGTCGAGGAGGAGATCGACGGCGGCATCACCCGCGAGGACATCGAGGGCGTCCTGCGCGAGCTCGGCGAGCTGCCCGACCTGTGGGACTTCGCGATGGGCAGCTGGGAGGGCGACTCGGTCACCTCCCGCTTCGCGCCCGAGGGCCGCCAGGAGGAGTTCGTCGCCGGGCTGAAGAAGCTCACGACCAAGCCCGTCGTCGGCGTCGGCCGGTTCACCTCGCCGGACGCGATGGTGCGCCAGGTGAAGGCCGGGATCCTCGACCTGATCGGCGCCGCGCGGCCCTCGATCGCCGACCCCTTCTTGCCCAACAAGATCCGCGACGGCCGGCTGAACCTGATCCGCGAGTGCATCGGCTGCAACATCTGCGTGTCCGGCGACCTGACCATGTCGCCGATCCGCTGCACGCAGAACCCCAGCATGGGGGAGGAGTGGCGCCGCGGCTGGCACCCCGAGCGGATCCGCGCCAAGGACAGCGACGCGCGCGTCCTCGTCGTCGGCGCCGGCCCCTCGGGCCTCGAGGCCGCGCGGGCGCTGGGCGTGCGCGGCTACGACGTCGTGCTCGCCGAGGCCGGCCGCGAGCTCGGCGGCCGGGTCACCCAGGAGTCCGCCCTTCCCGGCCTGTCCGCCTGGGGGCGGGTCAAGGAGTACCGCGAGGCCGTGCTCGCCGAGCTGCCCAACGTCGAGATCTACCGCGAGAGCCCGATGAGCGCCGAGGACATCGTCGAGTTCGGCTTCGAGCACGTGATCACCGCGACCGGCGCGACCTGGCGCACCGACGGCGTGGCGCGCTTCCACACCAGCCCGCTGCCGATCGCCGAGGGCGCCCAGGTGCTCGGTCCCGACGACCTGTTCGCCGGCCGGCTCCCGGACGGGCGGAAGGTCGTGGTCTACGACGACGACCACTACTACCTCGGCGGCGTCGTCGCCGAGCACCTCGCCCGCCAGGGCTACGACGTCTCCATCGTCACCCCGGGCGCGCAGGTCTCCTCGTGGACCAACAACACCTTCGAGGTCAACCGGATCCAGCGCCGCCTCATCGAGAACGGCATCGCCCGGGTCACCGACCACGCCGTCGTCGCCGTCGGCAACGGCGGCGTGACGGTGCGCGACGTGTACGCCGGCCGGGAGCGCGACCTCGACTGCGACGCGGTCGTCATGGTCACCGCCCGCCTGCCGCGCGAGGAGCTCTACCTCGACCTGCTCGCGCGCCGCGACGCCGGCGAGATCGCCTCGGTCCGCGGGATCGGCGACTCCTGGGCGCCGGCCACCATCGCCGCCGCCGTGTGGTCGGGCCGCCGGGCGGCCGAGGAGTTCGACGCCGTGCTGCCGTCCAACGACGAGGTGCCGTTCCGCCGCGAGGTCACCCAGCTGGCCTGAGGGCCAGCTCGAGGATCCGGTGGTCGGAGACCTCCGGCTCCGCCCGGACCCGGAAGCCCGCGACGGCTTCCGGGTCCGAGACGAGCAGGTAGCTCGCGTGCCGCACCGGCTTGGGGTACGACGACGTCCGGGTGTCCGTCGTACCGACCAGGTCGTGCAGGCCGATCCCGCGCAGCACCGCGAAGGTCGCGCTGTCCGGCAGGAGGTTGAGGTCGCCGGCGAGGACCACGAGGTCACCGGGCTCGCGGGTCCGCTCGACGAAGGCGGCGAGGCGCTCCGCCTGCTCCTTGCGGGCCGGGGTGTCGCCCTTGCCGGCCGGGTCGCGCAGGCCGTGCAGCTGCACCACCAGGACCGTCCGGCCGGCCGAGCGGTCGACGACGCGGACCGCCAGCGCCGCGCGCGGCCGGTCGGAGACGGCCCACTCGTCGTGGTCGACGAACCGGCCGTGCACGAACGTGCTCGCCATGCCGATCACCGGCAGCGCCGCGCCCACATAGGTGCCCAGGCCGAAGTCCTGCTGGTGGCGTCGCCCGGCGTCGTCGGTGACCGGGCCAGCGTCGCTGACGACGAAGAGGCCGTCGTACGACGGCAGCAGCCGGCGTACGTCGTCGTGCAGGTTCGCCCGCTGGGGGAGCGTCCGCTCCCCGTCGGCGAAGGACGTCCAGCCGTCGAGGCCGGCCGTGCGGGTCACCTCCTGCAGGCAGACCACGTCCGCGCCGGCGGCGGGCAGCCACGCCGCGAGGTCGTCGAAGCGGGCACCGCCCCACGCGTTGACCGAGACGATGCGCATGCGGGGAGTCTGTCAGAGGCGGGCGTAGAGCTCGGGCCGCGTGTCGGTCCAGAGGGCGGCGTTGTGCTCGTCGGCGTCGGCGATGCCGGCGGCGAGGTCGACGGTGCAGGTGACGACCGCCGGGCCGCCGGCGTCGTGGCGTGGCGCCTCGCAGACGACCGTGCCGTCGGGCGCGATGACCCGGCTGCGGCCGAACATCGCGGCGTCCCCCTCGCCGCCGGCCTGGTTGACCGTGATCCACCATTGGCCGTTGGCGAGCGCGTGCGCCGGGTGCAGGATCTCCCACCACCGCTCGGCGGCGACCTCGTAGGCCGCCGGCATGACGACCACCCGGGCGCCGCGCTCGTGCAACGCCCGGGCGTACGCCGCGTGGTCGCCGTCGAAGCAGGTCGCCATGCCGACGCGGCCGAAGCGGTCGGTGTCGATCACCGTCGCCTCGGCGCCGGCGGCGAACACGGCGTCCTCGGCCGTCGGGCGGTAGAGGTGGGCCTTGCGGTGCCGCCCGGCCATCTCGCCGGCGGGGGAGTAGACGACCGTGGTGTTGTACGTCGACCCGTCGGCCAGCTCCGGCACGGAGCCCGCGAACAGCCAGATCCCGTGGTCCCGCGCCGCCGCGGCCAGCCGGTCGCTGCGCGGGCCGGGGACCGGCTCCGCGGCCGTCGCGACGATGGCACCGAGGCGCGGCGCGTCGTACCCACTGGCCCAGAGCTCGGGGAGCACGACCAGTTCGGCGCCCGCGGCGGCGGCCTCGGCGACGAGGGTGAGCGCGGTCTCCAGGTTGGTCGCGGGGTCGCCGGGGACGGCGTGCCACTGGAGTAGTCCGATCGTGACGGGGTCGGGCATGCGCGGGCTCCTTCAGAGGTCGTGCTCGCCGTTGCGGGCGGGGTGGACGCCCCATCCCAGGCCCGCGGCAGAGCCGATGTCAACGGGCCGAGACATCGGAAATGTCGATGCAGAGCAACGAAAACCGGTGTTGGCCCGCGGCCCGGCCGCGGACCTACCGTGATCGGCATCACGACTCCGCGTGCAACGCGTCGGAGTCGTCCGGCCAGGAGGGCAGACCCATGCAGCACGACGCCACGCACCATGACCCCGTCGAGACGACGCTGACGGTCGAGAAGCGCACCATCGACCACATCCCCGTCACCGAGCGCCACGGCCGCGCCCGCGACCTGTTCACCATCTGGTTCGGCTCCAACATCATGCTCCTCACCGTGGCCACCGGCGTGGTGGCGACCGCGGTCTACGGCCTGCCGGTGTGGGCCGCCGTGCTCGCGCTGGTCGTCGGCCACGCCCTCGGCGGGGTGGTGATGGCGCTGCACGCCGCCCAGGGTCCGCAGATGGGCGTCCCGCAGATGCTGCAGACCCGTGCGCAGTTCGGGTCCTACGGCAGCCTGCTCGTCGTCGTGCTGGTGATCTTCATGTACGTCGGCTTCTTCGCCTCCAACATGGTGCTCGGCGGCCAGGCGGTGTCGAGCCTCTTCGGGTTCGACGAGACGGTGTCGATCGTGCTGATCGGGCTCGTCAGCGTGCTCGGCGCGATCGTGGGCTACCGGATGATCCACGCGCTCACCGGCCTGATGAGCCTGGTCTCCGGTGTCGTGCTGGCCCTCGCCTTCGTCTGGATCCTCGCCGTCAACGACCTCCCGGCCGGCACCTTCCACTCCGACGGCGCGACCCTGGCCGGGTTCATGGGCACCGTCTCGCTCGCTGCGCTGTGGCAGATCGCCTACGCGCCGTACGTCTCGGACTACACCCGCTACATGCCGCGCGACACCGGCGTCCGGCCGGCGTTCTGGGCGACGTACGCCGGCGCGGTGCTCGGGTCGCTGTTCCCGATGATCCTCGGCGCCGTCGTCGGCGCCGCGCTGCCGGCCGCGGACACCGTCTCGGGGCTGCAGGAGCTCACCCACGGCGTGGGCGGGCTGGTCATCGCCGTCTTCGGCATCGGCATCGCGTGCACCAACGCGATGAACCTCTACTGCGGGGCGCTCTCCAGCATCACCGTGGGGCAGACGCTCTTCCCGTCCTGGGTGCCCGGGGCGGCGGCGCGCGGGGTCGTGTCCGCGCTGCTGTTCCTGGCGGCGCTCGTGATGGCCCTCGCCGGCAAGGACAACTTCCTCGTCAACTTCACCAACTTCATGCTGCTGCTGCTCTGCGTGCTGGTGCCGTGGACCGCGGTCAACCTGGTCGACTACTACCTGCTCAAGCACGGCGAGTACGACATCGACTCGCTCTTCGAGCGGGACGGCGGCCGCTACGGCCGGTTCAACCTGATCGCCGTCGCGTGCTACTTCCTCGGCATCCTCGTCCAGGTCCCGTTCCTCGTCACCACGAAGTACACCGGGCCGATCGGGGAGCGGCTCGAGCACGTGGACATCTCCTGGATCGTCGGGCTCGTCGTCATCTGCCCGCTCTACCTGTTCCTGATGCGGCGGTTCAGCCGCTTCTCCGGCCACCGGCCGGTCGCCGAGCCGGTCGCGCAGGGCGGGATCGCGTGAGCGGAGAGCGCACCTTCGACTACCTCGTCGTCGGCGGCGGGACGTCCGGCAGCCTGCTGGCGGCCCGCCTCAGCGAGGACCCGGACGTCACCGTCGCGCTCCTCGAGTGGGGGCCCGACGACGAGCACGAGCCCCGCGCCCGCGAGCTGCGCCGCTGGGCGGAGATGCTCGAGGGCGAGTACGACCTCGACTACCGCAGCGTCCCGCAGGAGCGCGGCAACTCCCACATCCGCCAGGCCCGGCTGCGGATCCTGGGCGGCTGCTCCGACGGCAACACCATGATCTCCTGGCGCACCCTCGCCGCCGACCTCGACGAGTGGGTCGAGCGCGGAGCGGCCGGCTGGGAGCCGGCCGTCGTGCTGCCCTACTACGACCGGCTGCTCACCCCGATCCAGCCGGTGGCGCCCGAGGACCGCAACCCGATGGTCGCTGACATGGTCGCCGCGGCGGCCGTCGCGCTCGACGTACCCCTGCAGGAGGCGTGGAACGACGGCCGGCTCGACAAGCGCGCTGAGGGGGCGGGCTTCTTCGAGGTCGGCTACACCCCCGAGGGCAACGTCCGCTCGTCGACCTCGATCCACTACCTGCACCCGGCCCGTGCGACGCGCGACAACCTCGAGGTCGTCCTCGGCGCCCGGGTCGAGCGGGTCGAGGTCAGCGGCGGCGCCGCCACCGGCGTGCTGGCGCGCATCGACGGCGAGCTCGTCCGCTTCGCCGCACGGCGGGAGGTCGTGCTCTGCGCCGGGGCGATCGACACGCCCCGGCTCCTGCAGCTCTCCGGGATCGGGCCGCGCCCGGTCCTCGAGGCCGCGGGCGTCCCGGTCGTCCTCGACCTGCCCGGCGTGGGCGAGAACCTCATGGACCACGCCGAGGGTCTCGTCGTCTGGGAGCTCCGCGAGGCGCCGCCCGCCACGTGCGCCAGCGGCTGGGACGCCGGAGCGCTGGTGAGCCTGTCCGACCCGGACGACCGTCCCGACGTGCTCATGCACTTCCCCGTCGAGCCGTGGGCGGTCCACGCGGAGGCGTACGGCGCGCAACTGCCCGAGCGCATCGTCTCCATCGCCCCCAACGTCGCCCGCCCCGCCTCCCGGGGCCGGGTGTGGATCACGTCCGCGGACCCCGAGACGGCGCCGTCGATCGACTACCGCTACTTCACCGATCCCGAGGGACGCGACGAGGCCACGCTCGTCGCCGGCGTCCGGCTGGCGCGACGGATCGGCGAGGCCGAGCCGTTCGCCTCGCGGCTGGTGCGCGAGGTCTTCCCGGGCCCCGATGTGCAGACCGACGAGCAGATCAGCGAGGTCGCCCGCGCGACCCACCAGACCGTCTACCACGTCAGCGGAACCTGCAAGATCGGCGCCGACGACGACCCGCTCGCCGTCCTCGACCCGGAGCTGCGCGTGCGCGGGATCGCCGGCCTGCGAGTCGTCGACGCCTCGGTCTTCCCGCAGCTCGTCGCGACCAACCCGGTCGTCACCATCATGATGGTGGCCGAGCGCGCGGCCGACCTCATCCGGGGCACCGGCACCGACGTCGTCGAGGGGCCGCGCCCGGAGTTTGCCGAGTAGGCGGCGACGCCTCGCCCCGCGGCTCCCGACACGCCGCAGGCGTGCCTGAAGCCCCGCGATCGTAGGGGGTCGCGGGGTGTGGGGCGGGGTCGCTAGTCGTCGGGCGGGCTGAGGTCGCCGGTGTCGTCGAGGGGGTGGGTGCCGCGGTGGTCCACCCGGAAGTGGAACCCGTTCGGGCTCGTCCACTCATATGTCGCCGGGGCCGGGATGTCGTAGCGCCAGCCGCTGTGCGTCTTCGCCCGGTGATGGCGTCGACACAACGCGACCTCGTTGCACGGACACGTCGCACCACCCTCACCGAAGGGTCTCGCGTGGTCGACGTCGCAGCGCGTTGCGGGGCGGGTGCAGTTCGGGAACCGGCAGGTGTGGTCGCGTAGCGCGACGCGGGTCTTGTGCCGCTGCGGCACCTCGTACGCCGTGACCGGGACGTGGTCGGCCAGGTCGATCACCGGTCGCACGATGATCGTGGTGTCCTTCGACCGCAACCACTCCCGGATCTGAGCACTGCTGATGGGGCAGCGACCTTCTTCCCAGCGGCCGACGGGGTTCACGAACGGACTCCCCTCGTCTTGGCCGTGCGGTTGGCGGGTGAGGGTGGTGTCGGTGATGTACACGTTGAGCACGACCTTCCGTCCCGGCACCGTGGTGGTCTCGCCGGTGTCGGGGTCGGGGATCAACAGGTCCAGAGCGAGATCGGCCCGCGCGATCTCCGCGGCGGCCTTCGACCTGCGCACATCCACCGAGGACTCGTCACCGAGCCGGCCGAGGACTTCGGCACGGCGGCCGATCGCCTGGTCGAGGTCGCGGCCGTCGGCAGCATCCATGAGCCCGCTCACCTCGACCAGGCCGTGCTCATCGACATGACCGTCGATGTCGAACCGCCGCCGGTCGGCGGCCTTCGTGCGTTCGGCTTCGGCGGCGTCGGGGTCGAACCGAGCGATCGCCTCGGCGATGAGCCGCTCCAGCTGCGCCCACCCGACGCCGCCTACGTGGAACAGCTGACTGTCCACGTACGCGGCGGCGTCCGCGTTCAAGCTCCGGGTGTGGTCGGCGATCCGTTCGGCCCGCCACGGCGCCAGCTTCCCCGCGATCACGGCGGCGTAGACGGTGGGGAGGCGCCAGGCGCACTCGATCACCCGCCCCACATACGCCTTCCCACCATCCGGAGACCGGCCCAGGACGGCGACGAGCTCCATGAGCGCGAACTCCGACACCAACGGTGCGCCCCGGCCGGCGATCGGGACACCGGTGTCGAGGTAGCCGTCGGTGAGGGTCGCCGCACCCGCCGGGGTGGAGACCGTGTGGTCGCTGGCCCATTCCACGATGGCCGCCCACTCGTCCACGATCAGCCGGTCGCGAGCCCGGACCCCGTCCCGCACGCGCGACAGCAGATCAGCTGTCGCGTGAGGGAGGGTTCCGAGATCCATGAAGGAATCATCCCGACACGGTCCGACAGAAACAGGGACCACGATCCCGCCTGTGGAAAGGGCACACCCGCCACCCGCAGGGCGCCGGTCGGCGACAGAGCTGTCGACCAGAACGACTCTGCGGCTACTCGACGAGCGCCCTGGGCTACTCGACGAGCTCAACAGGCTGCTCGACGAGCTCGGGCGCGCCCGGGGGCGTGAGCCTGTGAGGCGGAGTTGACGAGACGGGATCATCGCCGCGCTCCGCACGAAACGGCGGACGCGCAGGCTCGGGGGAGCAATCGGATGTGAACCCTGCCAGGAGCCGCGATGACCCTCACCGACCGCGACGACGCGCTCGGCGCCCGAACTCCCGAGATCGGCGCCCGCCGGAGGACGGGACGCTGGATCGACGACTGGCGCCCGGAGGACCCGGAGTTCTGGGAGACCACCGGCGCGACGGTCGCCCGGCGCAACCTGGTCTGGTCGATCTTCGCCGAGCACCTCGGCTTCTCCGTGTGGCTGATCTGGAGCGTCAGCTCGGCCTTCCTGCTCGCCCAGGGTTTCGCGTTCACCCCGCAGCAGCTGTTCTTGCTGGTGGCGATCCCCAACCTGGTCGGCGCGCTGATCCGCGTGCCCTACACGCTCGCCGTCGGCCGGTTCGGCGGCCGGAACTGGACGATGGTCAGCGCCGGGCTGCTGCTCGTGCCGACCCTGACCTTCGCCCACGTCGTGACCCGCCCGGAGACGCCGTACTGGGTGTTCTGCCTCATCGCCGCGACGGCCGGCTTCGGCGGCGGCAACTTCGCCAGCTCCATGGCCAACATCAACTTCTTCTACCCGGCGCGGCTCAAGGGCGCCGCGCTCGGCCTCAACGCCGCCGGCGGCAACCTGGGCGTCGCCATCATCCAGCTCCTCCTGCCGGTCCTGGTGGGCGGCGCCGGGCTGTTCGGGCTGGTGCAGGCGAGCGAGGGCGGGATCCACCTGGAGCGGGCCGCCTGGGTGTACGCCGGACTCGCCGTCGTGGCCGTCCTGGCCGCGTGTCTGCGGATGGACAACCTGGCCAACGCCCGGACCGACGCCCGCCAGCAGCTCGGCGTCCTGCGGCACCGGCACACCTGGGTGATGGCGCTGCTCTACATCGGCACCTTCGGCTCGTTCATCGGCTACTCCGCGGCGATGCCGCTGCTCATCAGGCTCAACTTCTGGCACCCGGGCGGATCGACGGGCGGGACCGGCGTGAACTTCGCCTACTACGCCTTCCTCGGCGCCCTCGTCGGGTCGATCGCCCGACCCCTCGGCGGCCACCTCGCCGACCGCTTCGGCGGCGCCCGGGTCACCCTGGCCGCGTTCACCGGGTTGATGCTCGGCACGCTCGGCATCCTCGCGACACTGTCCCTGCTGACCCCGATCCCGGGCGACGCGGGCCCGGCGCAGACGGCCGCGGTCGAGGCGAACGCCGACGTCTTCCCGCTCTTCCTGGGCGTCTTCCTGCTCGTCTTCGCCTGCACCGGCGTCGGCAACGGGTCGACGTACAAGATGATCCCGGCCATCCACCGCACCGACGCGGTGCGCGCCACGGCCGACGACAGCCCCGAGCGCGAGCTCGCCCTGCTCGACGGCACGCGCCGGTCGTCGGCCGCGGTCGGCATCATCGGCGCCGTCGGCGCGCTCGGCGGCTTCCTGATCCCGATCACGTTCAACAGCCCGTGGGTGAGCGAGCCGCTCGCCGCGACCAAGAGCGCGTTCGCGGTCTTCGCTGCGTTCTACGTCGTCTGCCTGGCCGTCACCTGGGCGGTCTACTGCCGGCGCGGACGGACCTACGCCGGGGTCTGAGCCAGGCGAACCGTCCCCCAGCCAAGCTCAGGAGGAGCCGCGTCAGATCACGCCGAGCGCGAGCATCGCGTCCGCGACCTGGATGAAGCCCGCGATGTTCGCGCCGACGACGTAGTTCCCGGGCGCGCCGTAGGTCTCGGCGGTCTCCAGGCAGCGGTCGTGGATCCCGACCATGATCTCCTGCAGCCGCTCCTCGGTGTGGGCGAAGGTCCAGGAGTCGCGGGAGGCGTTCTGCTGCATCTCCAGCGCGCTGGTGGCGACACCGCCGGCGTTGGCCGCCTTGCCGGGCGCGAAGGCCACGCCGGCCTCGGCGAGCACCTTGACCGCACCCGGCGTGCAGGGCATGTTGGCGCCCTCCGCCACGACGGTGCAGCCGTTGCGCACCAGGGTCAGCGCGTGGTCGGTGTCGAGCTCGTTCTGGGTGGCGCAGGGCAGCGCGATGTCGCAGGGGACGTCCCACACCGAGGCGGTGTCGCCGGAGACGAAGCGAGCCGACTCCCGCCCCTCGGCGTACGCCGACAGCCGCTCGCGCCGCACCTCCTTGATCTCCTTCAGGAGGTCGAGGTCGAGCCCCTTCTCGTCGACGACGTAGCCGCTGGAGTCCGAGCAGGCCACCACCGTCGCCCCGAGCGCGGCGGCCTTCTCGGCGGCGTAGATCGCGACGTTGCCGGAGCCGGAGACGATCACGGTCTTGCCCTCGAAGGTGGCCTTGCGCGCCTTGAGGATCTCGTTGGCGAAGTAGACCGTGCCGTAGCCGGTCGCCTCGGTGCGGACCAGCGACCCGCCCCAGCCGATGCCCTTGCCGGTGAGGACGCCGGACTCGTAGCGGTTGGTGATCCGCTTGTACTGACCGAAGAGATAGCCGATCTCGCGGCCGCCGACGCCGATGTCGCCGGCGGGCACGTCGGTGTACTCACCGATGTGGCGGTAGAGCTCGGTCATGAACGACTGGCAAAAGCGCATCACCTCGGCGTCGCTGCGACCCTTCGGGTCGAAGTCCGAGCCGCCCTTGCCGCCGCCGATGGGCATGCCGGTGAGCGCGTTCTTGAAGATCTGCTCGAAGCCGAGGAACTTCACGATCCCGAGGTAGACCGACGGGTGGAAGCGCAGCCCGCCCTTGTAGGGGCCGAGCGCGGAGTTGAACTCCACCCGGAAGCCGCGGTTGAGCTGCACCTGGCCGGCGTCGTCGACCCACGGGACGCGGAAGATGATCTGCCGCTCCGGCTCGCACACCCGCCGGATGATCGCGGCGTCGGTGTACTCCGGGTGCCGGCTCACGACCGGGCCCAGGCTGTCCAGCAGCTCGCGGGCCGCCTGGTGGAACTCGGTCTCGCCGGGGTTCCGGGCCAGGATCTCGTCGAAGATCGGCTGCAGGGTCGGGTTCAGGTCGTTCACGATGCTCCTTCGGACGTGCACGGACGCCGCCACCGTGCGTGGCGAGGTCTCTCCGAGAAGCTCCTACGGTCTCATCCCGGGGCGGCCGCCACCGACGGCGGGTCGCCTCGTGAGACTGTGAGGAGTCGGTGACACGGCGGTGTCGGCGCCGCACTCCGACGCGAAACGCGACTCCCCTGCAATGGGCCCATGACCAGGCCGACCCCGTCGCGGACCGCCTCGCCGACCCGGACCCACTGCCCCTACTGCAGCCTGCAGTGCGGCATGGAGGTCACGGCGCCGGCGGGCGCCCGCCGCGGGCCGCTGCAGGTGGACGCCTGGACCGACTTCCCCGTCAACGAGGGTGCGCTGTGCCGCAAGGGCTGGACGGCCGGCGGCCTGCGCGGTAACCGTGAGCGGCTGACCACGCCGATGGTCAGGGACCGCGCGACCGGCGCGCTGCGGACCGCCACGTGGGACGAGGCGCTCGACCTGGTCGCCGAGCGGATCGGCACGCTGCGGGCCGCGCACGGCGACGACGCCGTGGCCGTCTTCGGCGGCGGCGGCCTCACCAACGAGAAGGCCTACCAGCTCGGCAAGCTCGCGCGCGTCGCCCTGGGCACCAGCCAGATCGACTACAACGGACGATGGTGCATGAGCTCCGCCGCGAGCGCCGGCAACCAGGTCTTCGGCATCGACCGGGGCCTGCCCTTCCCGCTCGCCGACGTCGAGCGGACCGACGTGCTCGTCCTCGTCGGCTCGAATCTCGCCGAGACCATGCCGCCGGCCGCGCGTCACCTGGACCGGCTCCGCGCCCGCGGCGGCAAGGTCGTGGTGATCGACCCCCGGCGCACGCCCACCGGCGAGCGCGCCGACCTCTTCGTCCAGCCGGTGCCGGGCACCGACCTGGCCCTCGCGCTGGGCGTGCTGCACCTGCTCGACGCGCAGGGCGCGGTCGACGAGGAGTACGTCGCCGCGCGCACCACCGGCTTCGACGACGTACGCCGCGCCGTCGCGGCGTGGTGGCCGGAGCGGGTGGAGCGCACCACCGGCGTGCCGAGCCACGAGCTGCACGCCCTGGTGACGCTGCTCGCCGACGCCGAGCGGGTCATGGTGCTCACCGCCCGCGGCGCCGAGCAGCACGCCCAGGGCACCGCGACCGTGCTCGGCTGGATCGCGGTGGCCCTCGCCCTCGGCATGCCCGGCAAGCCGTACGCCGGCTACGGCTGCCTCACCGGCCAGGGGAACGGCCAGGGCGGACGGGAGCACGGCCAGAAGGCCGACCAGCTGCCCGGCTACCGGATGATCGACGACCCGGCGGCCCGCGCCCACGTCGCCCGGGTCTGGGGCGTCGACGCCGACGCCCTGCCCGGCCCCGGCCGGTCGGCGTACGAGCTGCTGGAGTCGCTCGGCGACGGCGGCGGACCGCGGGCGCTGCTGGTCTTCGGCTCCAACATCGTGGTGTCCGCCCCCAACGCCACCCGGATCACCCAGCGGCTGGCGTCGCTCGCCCTGCTCGTCGTCTGCGACATCGTGATGTCCGAGACTGCCGCGCTCGCCGACGTCGTCCTGCCCGTCACCCAGTGGGCGGAGGAGACCGGGACGATGACCAACCTCGAGGGCCGCGTCATCCTCCGGCGGCGTGCGGTCGCGCCGCCCGAGGGCGTGCGCAGCGACCTCGACGTCATCGCCGGCCTCGCCGCGCGGGTCGGCTCGCCGGTCGAGTTCTCGACCGACCCCGCGGAGATCTTCGCCGAGCTCGGCCGAGCCTCGGCCGGTGGCCGCGCCGACTACGCCGGCATCACCTACGAGCGGATCACCGGCGAGAACGGGGTCTTCTGGCCCTGCCCCTCGCCGGACCACCCGGGCACGCCGCGGCTGTTCGCCGACTCCTTCCCGACACCGGACGGTCGCGCCCGCTTCGTCGTGCCGGAGTACGTCGGGCCCGCCGAGGAGCCGGACGCGACGTACCCCCTGCACCTCACGACCGGCCGGGTGCTCGGCCAGTACCAGTCCGGTGCGCAGACCCGCCGCATCCGCGAGCTCGCCGACGACGGGCCCTTCGTGGAGATGCACCCCGTGCTGGCAGACCGGGTCGGGGCCCGCGACGGCGAGCCGGTCGTGGTGCGGACCCGCCGCGGCCAGCTGCGTGCCCCGGCGCGGGTGGTCGGCACCATCCGCCCCGACACCGTCTTCGTCCCCTTCCACTGGGTCGGCGCCAACCGGCTGACCAACGACGCCCTCGACCCGGCCAGTCGGATGCCGGAGTTCAAGGTCTGCGCCGCCGACGTGGGACCACCCGCAGCGCCGGGATCCGCGGCGTCTCGCGGCATGCCGTGAGGGCGCTGCGTCATTCGCGGTCACTCGCGGTCACTCGCGGTCACTCGCGGTCACTCGCGGTCACTCGCGCGGAGCCGCGCGCGCTCCCACACCCGCAGCTCCTCGAAGCGGGCCACTCGCACGTAGTGCTCCTCCAGGTGGGCCTGGACCCGCACGGCGTCGATGCCCCACGAGGCGACGCCCCGGCCCGCGACCACGATCCACCGCGGCGCGTCGGGGCCCTCCAGGACGGACTGCAGCTCGCTCAGCTCGGGATCGCGCACCCGCACGGGCAGGCTCCACAGGTGCTCGTAGGGGCTGGCCAGTCCGCTGGCCGCCACGATGTCCGGGCGGCCGAAGGCGACCACGACCCCGTCCCCGGGGCGCGACCGCTCCCGGAGATAGGCAGCCACCTCCGCGTCGCGGGCGAGCGTCGCGGTGACCGGGGCGCCGATCGTGTGCACCCACACCGCCAGACAGGTCACGGCGGTGGCGACCAGGCAGCCGACCACGACGATCCGTCGCCGCCCGTGCGGATGCACCAGGCAGGCGAGCAGCACGACACCGGGGACCAGGCCGGTCAGGTAGTGCAGCCAGTAGCTGCCTCCGGCCGCGACGCCGAGCACCTCCCAGGCGGCCATGGCCAGCGCGGCGACCGGCAACGGCGCCGCGCGCGGACCGTGCCGGATCGCGGTGCGGGCCGCGAGGAAGCCGGTGGTGAGCAGCGTGAGCGCGGCGCCGCTGGCGAGGAAGGCGAGCGCCACCAGCACCATGCGGTACGACGTGGCCGGGGGCGCCTCCGCGCCGATCACGGCCGCCGCGTCGAGCCGGAAGACGACGACCGCGTCCCACAACGCCGCCGGCGAGGTGCCGCGGGGCGCGGAGACCGCGAGCACGGCCCCGACCGCCGTCACCGCTCCGGTGGCGAAGGCGGCGGCGAGCCGGCCGACGCGCGGCACCCGGCCGGCGGAGAGCGGCAGGAGGACGACCGCGAGGACGACGACGTCGACCATGTTCTGCTTGATCAGCGCCGCGCCCGCGGCGGCCGCCCCGGCGCCGGCGGCGAGCACCGCGGCGCGCCGCCCGCCCGAGCGCTCCGGCCGACCCACCTCCTCCAGTGCGCTCAGCAGGAGCAGCACGCCGAGGAGGGTGAACGGCACGGAGAGGAGCTCCCCGTTGGTCGCCGGCATCCCGAGCAGCGGGCTGGACAGCAGCGCCGTGGCCAGCAGCGGGACGATCCGGGCGGTCCAGCGCGACGGCTCGGCGCCCAGCCCCCGCGTCGCGAGCCGGCCCGCGAGCAGCACCGACGCCACGCTCGCCGCGGCCCCCACGAGCCGCACAGCCGGCGCCACGGCCCCGTCCGGCTCCAGGTCGAGCGGCCCGAGGAGCGAGGCCAGCCGGAAGATCCAGATCAGCAGCGGCGGCCGGTCGACCCAGTGCTCGCCGTAGAGCGAGCTGCCGTCCTCCCACTGCCGGGCGAGGAGCAGGAAGCCCGCCTCGTCCGACTCCAGCGGCGTGCGCAGGAACGGCAGCCACGCCACGAACGCCACCGTCGCGGCGACGTACGTGGCCCGCGAGACCGGGACGCGGCGCACCATGCCACCGACGGTAGGCGGCGACCGGTGAGTGACCGCGCCGCCGGTCCCGGCCCAGCCGCGGCCCAGCGCGCCGGTGAGGCCGTGAGGAGTCGTTGACATCCGCGTGCACCGCACGCAAACGACGGTGAAACCTCGCCGTCGTTCGATGGGGTCATGACCGAGAGCCGACCCGCAGCGCCGCGACCGCGGCTGGTCGTCGTCGGCTGCGGCATGGCTGCGACCCGACTGGTCGAGGAGCTCGTCGGGCGCCGCGCGTGCGAGCGGATGGACATCACGGTCCTCGGCGACGAGCCGGTGGCGCCGTACAACCGGATCCTGCTCTCCGCCGTCCTCGAGGGCGTCCACCGCGCCGACGCGCTCAACCTCCGTTCGCCCGCGTGGTACGCCGAGCAGGGGGTCGACCTGCGCCTCGGCACCCGCGTCCTGGCGGTGGACCGCGAGCGCCGGGACGTCATGCTCGTCGACGGCACGCTCGTCGGCTACGACGTGCTGGTGCTGGCGACCGGCAGCATCCCGTCGCTCCCGCCGATCCGCGGGCTGGTGCGGATGGACGGCTCCCTGCATCCCGCGGTGCACGCCTTCCGGTCGATGGCCGACTGCGAGCGGCTGGTGGCCGCGCTGCCGGGGCGGCGTCGGGCCGTGGTCGTCGGCGGCGGTCTGCTCGGCCTGCAGGTCGCACGCGCGCTCGGGGTGCGCGGCGTCGAGACCGAGATCGTCGAGGGAGCCGAGCGCCTGCTCCACCGGCAGATCGATCCCGCGGCCGGCCGGATCCTGACCCGAGACCTGCGCCGGCTCGGCGTCGCCGTCTACACCGGTGCCCGCGCGGTCCGGCTGCACGAGCAGGACCCGCCCGTCGACGGCGTGGCCCTGCGGCTGGACAACGGCGTCACGCTGGACACCGACCTGGTCGTGCTCACGGCGGGCGGTCGCCCCTCGACCGCGCTCGCCCGGGCGGCCGGCCTCGAGGTACGGCGCGGCATCGTCGTCGACGATCGGCTGGCCAGCGTCACCGATCCGGCGGTGCACGCGATCGGGGACTGCGCCGAGCATTCGGGACGCACGACCGGGTTCGTGCCTCCCGCCTGGGACCAGGCCCGCGTCCTGGCCCGGATCCTCTGCGGTGAGCCGGTGACCTACGACGGCAGCCGGATCGTCGCCCGCCTGCGGGCCACCGACCTCGACGTCGCCGTCCTCGGCGACGCCGCCGCGGAGACCGCCGCCGGCGGCGAGGTCGTCGAGGTGGCCAACCCGGTCGCCGGGTCCCACCGCCGCCTCGTCGTGCGCGAGGGCCGCATCGTCGCGGCGACCCTGGTCGGCGACCTGTCCCAGGTCGGCCTGATCACCCAGCACTTCGACCGGCAGACCGTCCTCGGCCTCCACGAGCCGGGACGCCTGCTGATGCCGGAGCGGAGGGGAGGGGCGGCCGACAGCGTCGTCGGCCCCCTCCCCGACGACGCGGAGGTGTGCGCTTGCGCGGGCGTGAGCGCCGGCCGGATCCGCGCCTGCTCCTCGCTCGATCAGGTGCGCGACACCACCCGTGCGACCACCGGCTGCGGCGGCTGCGCCGACACGGTCCGGCAGCTGCTGGCCGCCCGTCCCGCAGCCGCAGCCGTCCCCTCGTAGTCCAGGAAGGTCCCTGAGCCATGAACCACCGCAAGCAGCTCGTCGTCGTCGGCAACGGCATGGTCGGCCATCGCTTCGTGCAGGCCGCGATCGAGCGCGGGCTCACCGAGACCCACGACATCACCGTCCTCGGCGAGGAGCCGCGCCCGGCGTACGACCGGGTCGCGCTCACCTCGTTCTTCGAACGCGGTGCCGACGCCCTCTCCCTCCTCCCCGGCGGCGCGTACGACGACCCGCGGGTCGCCCTGCGCCTGGGCACCGAGGTCGTCGCGATCTCGCCGCGTCAGCGGCTGGTCACCCTCGCGACCGGTGAGGATGTGCCCTACGACGAGCTGGTCCTCGCCACCGGCGCCTACCCCTTCGTGCCGCCGGTGCCCGGCACGGGCCTGCGGAACGTCTTCGTCTACCGCACCATCGAGGACCTGGAGGCGATCCGCGCCGCGGCGCGCACGGCGCGGGTCGGGGCCGTCATCGGCGGCGGCCTCCTCGGGCTGGAGGCCGCGAACGCGCTGCACCAGCTGGGTCTGCAGACCCACGTCGTCGAGCTCGCGCCGCGGCTGATGGCGGTCCAGATCGACGACGCGGCCGGCTCCACCCTCCACCGCCACATCGAGACGCTCGGCCTGACCGTGCACACCGGCGCGATGACCGAGGCCGTCCTCGGGGAGGACGCGGTCACGGGTCTGGCGCTCAAGGACCGCAACCCCCTGGACGTGGACCTCGTCGTGTTCTCCGCAGGCATCCGCCCCCGCGACGCGCTCGCCCGGGCCGCCGACCTCGCCATCGCCGAGCGCGGCGGCGTCCTGGTCGACGAGCACTGCCGCACGAGCGACGAGCACATCTGGGCGATCGGGGAGTGCGCGGCGCCGGGCGGGCGGATGTACGGCCTGGTGGCGCCCGGCTACGCGATGGCGGAGGTCGTCGTCGACACGCTCCTCGGCGGCGCCGCCGGCGCGTTCACCGGAGCCGACATGTCCACCAAGCTCAAGCTCCTCGGCGTGGACGTCGCCTCCTTCGGCGACGCGTTCGCGACCGACGAGGACGCGCTGGAGGTGGTGTACGCCGACGCGGTGGCCGGCATCTACAAGAAGCTCGTCGTCAAGGAGCTGGCGAGCGGCGGCTACGAGCTGCTGGGCGGCATCCTCGTCGGCGACGCGTCGTCGTACGGCGTGCTGCGCCCGCTCGCGGGCTCCGGAATGGAGCTGCCGGACAACCCCGAGGAGCTGATCCTGCCCGCCAGTCGCGGCGGCGGGGCCGACCTCGGCCTCCCGGACGAGGCACAGGTGTGCTCGTGCAACAACGTCACCAAGGCCGAGATCCTCGCCGCCGTGTCCGAGGGCGGCGGCTGCGACAGCCCCGCCTGCGTGACCGCCTGCACCCAGGCCGGCGCCACGTGCGGCTCGTGCAAGGGCGTGGTGAAGAAGATCGTCGAGGACCACTTCGCCGCCCAGGGCCGGGTCGTCGACCGCTCGCTGTGCGAGCACTTCGCGATGACCCGCCAGGAGCTCTTCGAGGTCGTCGCCGTGCACGGCTACCAGCGCTTCGACGACATCGTCGAGGCCCACGGCCGCGGGCGCGGCTGCGACATCTGCAAGCCGGCGGTGGCCTCGATCCTCGCCAGCCTGCTCAACCACCACGTCCTCGACGACGGGCTGGTGACCCTCCAAGACACCAACGACGCCTACCTGGCCAACCTCCAGCGCGACGGCAGCTACTCCGTCGTGCCACGCGTCCCCGGCGGCGAGATCACCCCCGACAAGCT
>Ga0164243_10002765_pt1 | contig 28622 bp, 23 predicted proteins | sample OricompcompostOP_FD_108781 | JGI IMG/M metagenome (GOLD analysis project Ga0164243, IMG submission 108781) | Organic Plus compost microbial communities from Emeryville, California, USA - Original compost - Organic plus compost (OP) | ecosystem: Engineered > Solid waste > Mixed feedstock >... | reverse complement strand
TTCGGCGACGACCGGTTGCTGCTGGAGCGCTTCGTCGACACGCCGCGGCACATCGAGATCCAGGTGCTGGCCGACGGCCAGGGCACCGTGCTGCACCTGGGTGAACGCGAGTGCAGCCTGCAGCGGCGGCACCAGAAGATCGTCGAGGAGGCGCCGTCGGTGCTGCTCGACGAGGCCACGCGAGCGCGGATGGGCGCCGCCGCGGCGGAAGCCGCCCGCTCGGTCGGTTACGTCGGCGCGGGCACGGTGGAGTTCATCGTGTCGGCGCGCAGGCCGGACGAGTTCTTCTTCATGGAGATGAACACGCGGTTGCAGGTCGAGCACCCGGTGACCGAGATGGTGACCGGTCTGGACCTGGTGGAGTGGCAGGTGCGCATCGCCGCGGGCGAACCACTGGCCCTGTCGCAGGAGGACGTCCGGCTCGACGGGCACGCCGTGGAGGCCCGGGTGTACGCGGAGGACCCCGCGCGCGGGTTCGTGCCCACCGGCGGCACCGTGCTGGCGCTCGCCGAGCCCGCCGGGCAGGGCGTGCGCGTCGACTCCTCGCTGTCGCCGGGCTCGGCGGTCGGGTCGAACTACGACCCGATGCTGGCCAAGGTGATCGCGTGGGGCCCGGATCGCGCCGCGGCGCTGCACCGGCTGGACCGCGCGTTGGCGGCCACCGCGGTGCTGGGGGTGCCGACGAACGTGACCTTCCTGCGCGCACTGCTGAACGACCCGGACGTGCTGGCGGGCGAGCTCGAAACCGGGCTCGTCGAGCGCAAGCTGGAGGAGCTGACCCGAACGGCGGTACCGGACGAGTTCTTCGTCGCCGCCGCGGTGGACCGGCTGCTCGGTCTGGTGCCGCCGGATTCGCGTGATCCGTGGGCGGTGCCCAGCGGCTGGCGCCTCGGCGGTGACGGCGGTGTGGTCTTCCGGCTGCAGGCCGGGGACACCGAGGCGCTGGTGCGGATCGAGGGCGCGCCGGAAGCGGCCCGGGTGAGCGTGGACGACGGCGATCCGGTCGCGGTGTCCGCGCGCCGCACCGGTGACCGGCTCGAGGTGCACTACGGCGGCGAGTTCCGCCGGTACCTGCGGGCGGACGCGCCCGGGGACCGGGTGTGGCTGGGCCGGGACGGGTACGGCGTGGTCGTCGGTGAACGGCCGAACCTGCTCGCCTCGCACGGTGAGTCGACGGAGGCGGGCCCGGTGGTGAGCCCGATGCCCGGCACGGTGCTGGTGGTCAAGGCGGCGCAGGGCGACGTGGTGAGCGCGGGAACCCCGCTGCTGGTCGTCGAGGCGATGAAGATGGAGCACACGCTGGTCGCACCGGTCGACGGCGTTGTCGCGGAACTCCGCGTCCAGGCGGGGCAGCAGGTGGCCCTCGACGAGATGCTCGCGGTGGTCAAGGAGCAGAAATGATCGACTTCCGGCTCGGTGACGAGTACGAGGCGTTGCGGCAGAGCGTGCAGGACTTCGCGCAGAAGGAGGTCGCTCCCGTCATCGGCGGCTTCTACGAGCGCGAGGAGTTCCCGTACGAGATCGTGCGGGGGATGGCGGCGATGGGCCTGTTCGGGCTGCCGTTCCCCGAGGAGCACGGTGGCATGGGCGGGGACTACTTCGCGTTGTGCCTGGCATTGGAGGAGCTGGCCAGGGTCGACTCGTCGGTCGCGATCACGCTCGAGGCGGGTGTGTCGCTGGGCGCGATGCCGATCCACCGGTTCGGCTCGCCCGAGCAGAAGGAACGCTGGCTGCCGCGGCTGTGTTCCGGGGAGGCGCTGGGCGCGTTCGGCCTGACCGAGCCCGGTGGTGGTTCCGACGCGGGGGCCACCCGCACCTCCGCGCGGATCGACGGCGGCGAGTGGGTGATCAACGGCAGCAAGTCGTTCATCACCAACTCCGGCACCGACATCACCGAGCTGGTGACCGTCACCGCGGTGACCGGGGAGAAACCGGGCGGTGGCAAGGAGATCTCGGCGATCATCGTGCCCGCGGGCACGCCGGGGTTCACCGTGGCGCCGAAGTACTCGAAGGTCGGCTGGAACGCCTCCGACACGCACGAGCTGTCGTTTTCCGACTGCCGGGTGCCCGCGGAGAACCTGCTCGGGCAGCGGGGCCGGGGATACGCCCAGTTCCTGTCCATTCTGGACGAGGGGCGGGTGGCGATCGCCGCGTTGAGCGTGGGTCTGGCGCAGGGTTGCGTCGACGAGTGCCTGCGTTACGTCGGGGAACGGGAGGCGTTCGGCCACCGCATCGGGGAGTACCAGGCCATCCAGTTCAAGATCGCGGACATGGAGACCCGGGTGCACACCGCCCGGCTGGCCTACTACGCGGCGGCGTCGAAGATGCTGCGCGGCGAGCCGTTCAAGAAGGAAGCGTCGATCGCGAAGCTGGTGTCGTCGAACGCGGCGATGGACAACGCGCGCGACGCGACGCAGATCTTCGGCGGCTACGGGTTCATGAACGAGTTCCCGGTCGGCCGCTTCTACCGGGACGCGAAGATCCTTGAGGTCGGCGAGGGCACCAGCGAGGTGCAGCGCATGCTCATCGCCCGTGAGCTGGGGCTCCGGTGAAACCGGTGCGCTGAGGCAACCTGATGCGCCCGTCGTGCGTGTACCGCCCGGACGAGCCGGAAGGGCTGCATGGGGGGCGCGTTGGACGACGACTTCGCGGAGTTCGTGCGGGCGGCACTGCCCGGGCTGCTGCGCTACGGGCACGTGCTGACCGGAAATCCGCACGACGCGGCTGACCTGGTGCAGACCGTGCTGGAGAAGGTGGGTCTGCGCTGGGCGTCGCTGCGCCCGGCGGACAGTCCGCTGCCGTACGTGAAGCGGGCGATGGCGAACACGCACGTCAGCCGGTGGCGGGCGCGGCGGAGGGAACGCCTGTTCGCCGACCTCCCGGAGCCGCCGCCGGTGGGGCCGGTCGACCGGCTCGACAACGAACCGCTGTGGCAGGCGCTCGCCGCGCTGCCGCCGCGTCAGCGTGCGGTGATCGTGCTGCGCTACGACGAGGGGATGTCGGAGGCGGAGATCGCCGACGCGTTGCGCATCAGCACGGGGACGGTGAAAAGCCAGGCCAGCAAGGCGCTGGCGAGCTTGCGGGGGAAGCTGGGGAGCCTGGTCGTGGCAGGTGGCGGATGGTGAACGTCGAGGACGAACTGACCCGCTTGTTCACCGACGATCGCCTGGACGTCCCGGTGCGGCCGGGGGCGCAGGCATCGGTGCTGGCGGGTGCGCAACGGCGGCGGAACCGGCGCCGGGCGGCCGCGGTGACGTGCGGCAGCCTGGCGGTCGTGGCCGTCGCCGTGGTGGGTGTCGCGATCGGTGGTGCCGGCCCGGCCCGCCACGACACCCTCCCGGCGATCAACCCGCCGGCGACGAGCGCCCTGCCGAGCGAGGCGCCGCTGCCCGGTCCGCCGCCGGTGCCCCTGGAATCCGGTGCGGTGCCGCCGCCGACGATCACGTCGGCACCGTCGAGCCGGACGGGTGCGCCGAGCAGCACGCGCAGCCCGTCGTCGAGCACCGGTCCGGTCATCCGTTCGGTGCTCCGGGCCGCGTCCACCGACCCGACGATCGGCCCGGCCGGGTGGGGACGGCTCACCCTGGGCATGGCGGAGAGGGCAGCGGTCGCGACGGACGAGTTCGACGTGTCGAAGGGGTACTCGGGCAGCCCGTGCCACCGGTACTGGCTGCGCAACGGCGGGAACACGCCCGTTGACGTCTCGCCGACCGCCGGTGTCGCCCGCATCGACGCCCGACCCGGTGTGACCACGCCGGAAGGACTGGGCCCCGGCTCGACCGACGAGCAGGTACTGGCCGCCTACCCGAAGGCGACGGTGTCCGGGCCCACCATCACGGCGCCGGTGCCGGGCAACAACGGGGCCGTCTACGTGTTCAACACCGACGCGACGCACGAGATCGTCAGCCTGCGCCTGGAACTGGCCCGGCACAACTGCTAGCCCATCGCCCGATTCACGACGACGCGCAACGCAGCACCACCGCTGCCCGGCGCCTGGTATGAGGGAACCATGACCGAAGTGCAGATCGAACCGTCCGGTGAGGATGATCTCGACGTCGTCCTCGCGCTGTTCGACGAGGCCGTCGCGTGGCTGGTGGAGCGGGGGAGCGCCGCGCAGTGGGGCAGCGAGCCGTGGTCCCAGGATCCGGCCAAGGTCCAGCGCGTCCGCGCGATGCTGAGCGGCGGCCGGGCGTTCCTGGCGACGTCGGACGGTGCACCCGTCGGTGCGCTGGTCCTCGACCACCCGCTGCCGTACGTGCCGCCCACGACGGAGCCGGAGGTGTACGTCACAGTGCTGCTCGCCTCGCGCAGGCACCGCGGCGTCGGTTCCCGGCTGCTCGACTTCGCGAAACAGGACGCCCGCGAGCGCGGTGTGGGGCTGTTGCGCGTCGACTGCTGGGCGGGCGGTGACGGCAGCCTCATCCGCTACTACGAGAGCCAGGGCTTCGTGCCGGTCGAGCGGGTCCACGTCCGCGACGACGTCTACGTGCAGCTCTTCGAACAGCAGGTGTGACACCTCTGGTCAATCTGTCAGTTACCGGGCAGTATGGCCGCCATGGCATCGCTGTACGGCAAAGTCGTCGTGATCACCGGAGGGGCGCAGGGCATCGGCGCCACCACCGCGCGCGCCCTGGTGGGCCGGGGCGCGCGCGTCGCGATCGGCGACCTCGATCCGCTGCTCGCCGAGAAGACCGCCGGCGAGCTGGGCGGCGGCACGATCGCGCTGCCGCTCGACGTGACCGATCACCGCGGTTTCACCGGGTTCTGCGACGAGGTCGAGCGCAGGCTCGGGCCGATCGACGTGCTGATCAACAACGCCGGCGTCATGCTGTTGTCCCCGCTGGAAGACGAGGACGACGCGGCCACCGCGACGCAGATCGACGTCAACCTCACCGCGGTCGTCCACGGCACGCGCGAGGCGGTCCGGCGGATGCGGCCACGCGGGTCCGGGCACATCGTGAACGTCGCGTCCATGGCGGGCAAGGCCGGTTTCCCCGGCGCGGCCACCTACTGCGCGACGAAGCACGCCGTCGTCGGTCTGTCCGAGGCGGTGCGGCAGGAGCTGCGCGGATCCGGCGTGGAGATCACGTGCGTGATGCCTGCGGTGGTGCGCACCCACCTCGCGGACGGGCTGCGGGAGGCGAAGCTGTTCCCGTCGCTGCGCCCGGAGGACGTCGCCACCGCGATCGTCGGCGCGCTGGACACGCCGCGGTTCGACGTGTTCGTGCCGAAGACCCTGGACGTGACCACTCGCGTCAGCCGGGTGCTGCCACGGTCCGTCGCGGAGTGGTTCATGCGGGTCATCGGCGCGGACGAGGTGTTCCTGCGCGCGCGGTCGGGGGCCCGCGCGGAGTACGAGGCGAGGGTGCGGAAGCGGTGACGTAGCGTCGGTCCGGCGCACAGGATCGGACGTGAACGGAGTTTCGAGGTAGATGTTGACACCCCCGGTGGCCGCGTTGGCGGCGAACGCGCTCGGCGTCCTGCGCGGCGGTCTGGCGGATCTGCGGCCGGTGCCGCGCGTGCTGGTCGACCAGGGGCCGAACCGCTCGCTGTACCGGATGACCCCGTCTGCCGACGGGGACCCGGTGCTGCTGGTGCCGCCGCTGGCCGCGCCCGCCCTGTGCTTCGACCTGCGGCGCGGCTGCAGCGTCGCCGAGCACCTCGTCGAGCAGGGGCGCCGCACCTACCTCGTCGACTACGGCACGGTCGCGTTCGCCGACCGCAACCTCGGCGTGGAGCACTGGATCGACGGGGTGCTGCCCACCGCGATCCGCAAGACCAGCGAGGACTCCGGTGGGCGGGGCGTGCACCTCGTGGCCTGGTGCCTGGGCGGCCTGTTCGCCCTGCTCACCGCCGCCGACCAGGCCGATCTGCCGATCAAGTCCATCACCGCGATCGCCTCGCCGGTCGACTTCACCGCCATCCCGATCGTCGCGCCGTTCCGGCCACTGGTGGACCTCACCGGCGGCTACCTGCTCACGCCGTTCTACCGCGCGCTCGGCGGTGCACCGTCCTATGTGGTGGAACGCGTGTTCTGGGCGACCGGCATCGACAAGCAGATCACCAAGCCGTTGGCGATCCTGCAGAACCTCGGTGACCGCGACTACCTCGCTCAGATCGAGGCGGTCGACCACTTCATGGACAACATGATCGCCTACCCCGGCCGCACGTTCGGGCAGATCTACCACCGGTTCTTCCGCGCCAACGACCTCGTCGAGGGCGGGCTGGACCTCAACGGCCGCATCATCTCGTTGTCTGGGGTGCGGGTGCCGGCGCTGGTGATCGCCGGGCGCAACGACACGATCGCCCCGCGCAAGGCCGTGGAGCGGATCGTGCCGCTGCTGGAGAACGCGCCGTCGGTGCGGTTCGAGACCGCTCCGGGCGGGCATCTCGGCGTGCTCACCGGGCGCCGCGCCCGCGACACGACGTGGCGCCACATCGACGCGTTCCTCGACGAGCAGCCCGACTAGGCGGGTTCGATGGGGTGCCAGCAATTGAACACGTTGCGCGGGTCGTACTCCGCCTTGACGCGTTGCAGCCGCCGGTAGTTGTCCGCGCCGTAGCCCGCCACGATGCGGTCGGCGCCCTCGTCGCCGATGAAGTTGAGGTAGACGTCGCCGGCGGCCCACGGCTGCATGTCGGCGCGCAGGTTGCGCACCCAGGAGATGGCGCGGTCGTCGTCGGCGGGGTCGGCCCACAGCCCGAGCGGGTGCACCGCCCAGCGGGTGCTGCGGTCGAATCCCGGCCAGGCCTGCCCGTCGGCGACGGCGCCGCCCCACGGCAGCAGCGCGTGCTGCGACGGTGACGGGACGACCATGTCCCAGGCGCGTTCGCAGAAGCGGTCGAGTGCCTCGTCCGGCAACTCGCGCAGGTTCTCGTCGGACCAGTAGTTCCGGAAGCCGGGCGGGTCGTCGAGCATGGACTGCAGGTCGGCGTAGGGGATGTCGGTGATGACCTCGCCCTGCGGCGCGGCGGCCAGCAGCGGCGCGATGAACTCGCGCAGCTCGCCCACCGGGCCGGTGCAGGTCACCAGGACGCCGCAGCAGAGCTCACCGACGAGCTGCTGGGGCACGAACTCCTCGGGCGGGCCGGTGAGGTAGAGCAGGCCGCCGCCGATCTCGCCGGGCGCGGTGCGGATGAGGTCGCGGTAGGTGCCCGCGACGGCCCGGCCCTGGTCGGCGGGCCACAGCAACAGGGCGATCGAGAACTCGGGCAGTTCGTGCAGCCGGAAGGTGAGCCGGGTGACGACGCCGAAGTTGCCGCCGCCGCCGTGCAGGGCCCGGAACAACTCGGGGTGCTGCTCCTCGTCCGCGGTCACTTCGCGCCCGTCGGCGGTGATGAGTTCGGCGGAGAGCAGGTTGTCGCAGGCGAGGCCGAACCTGCGCTCGATCCACCCGGAGCCGCCGCCGAGCGTCAGACCGGCCACGCCGGTGGTGGACACGCGGCCGCCGGTGGTGGCGAGCCCGTGCGGCTGGCAGGCGCGGTCGAAGTCGCTCCACGTGGCGCCCCCGCCTGCCGTCGCGGTCCTGGCGCCGGGGTCGACGACCACCGCGTTGAGCCGTCGCAGGTCGAGAACGAGCCCGCCCTCGACGAGGCCCGCCCCGGCGACGCTGTGCCCACCCCCGCGCACGGCGACGGGCAGGTGGTGCTCCGCGGCGTGCGCGAGTGCCGCCTTGACATCCGACACGGTCGCACAGTGGGCGATCGCGCCCGGGCGGGTAGTGATCATGGCGTTGAAGATGCTGCGGACGTCGTCGAAGTCGTCGTCGAGCCCGGTCACGATCCGGCCGCCGAACGACCCGCGCAACTCTTCCACCGAGGTGGGCTCGATCAGGTGATCAGTCATCGTGCCTCTCCCTTCGGGAATGGAAGAAAGTCGCAGGGCAGGCACGTTCGTTACAAGGCGGGCGAAGTCCGCGCGCCGGCTGCGACCACATCGACGCGGCCACCGGCCGGGTCAGGCGACGAAATCGATCGTCGGCATGACTGGAGGTGAACATCCAGGTGGACATCGGTGTGAGCGCCGCCGAGATCTTCCCCGGCAACCGCCGGGCGACGATCAGCCGCTGGATCTGCTGCGGGCCCTCGAGGAGGTCAACGCTTCTCGGGCCTTCTCGCCCTGCCCGGCGCAGGACGATCAGGCAGGAAGAGAACACGACGCGACGCGCGGTTCTTCCGCTCGAACGCTGCCCGGTCGCGTCTCTGTCATCACGTGCGCCGCCAACGGCGGCGCGCCTGGACCACGAGGCGAGGTTTCCGGCTGTTCCGGTCACCTAGCCGTGGCGGGCGCGTTCCGGGCGGCCGAAGTCGAGTACCGCAAGCGGGCCGACGGCATGCACGCTCTTCGCCACTTCTACGCCTCGGTGCTGCTCGCTCAGGGGGTGTCGATCACGGAGCTGGCGGACTACCTCGGCCATGCCGATCCCGGCTTCACGCTCCGGACCTACACGCACCTCCTGCCGTCCAGTCATGAGCGCGCCCGGTTTCCCTTGTGCCACCAGCTACTTCAGCTCCGCCGAAGTCTTCCCCAGCAACCGGCGCGCGACGATGAGCTGCTGGATCTGCTGCGTTCCCTCGAAGATGTCCAGGATCTTGGAGTCCCGGGCCCACTTCTCGAGCAGCATCTCCTCCGTGTAGCCGAGCGTGCCGACCAGCTCGACGCACTTGAGGGTGATGTCGACGACCGACCGGCCCGCCTTGGCCTTCGCCATCGAGGCCTGCAGCGAGTTCGGCTTGCGGTTGTCGGCCATCCAGGCCGACTCCAGCGTCAACAGGTACGCGGCCTCGTAGTCGGCCTCGAGCTCGAGGTACGCGGCCGCCGCGGCGTGCTGGTGGTGCGCCGGGCGGTCGTAGTCCACCACGACGCCCGCGTCGGCCAGGATGCGCGCCGTCTCCTCCAGCGCCGCCCGCGCCAGGCCGACCGCCATCGCCGCCACCAGGGGCCGCGTGTTGTCGAAGGTCTGCATGACCCCGGCGAAACCCTTGGAGGTGTTGATCTCCGGCGACCCGAGCAGGTTCTCCTTCGGCACCCGGCAGTTGTCGAACCGCAGCACCGCGGTGTCCGACGCGCGGATGCCGAGCTTGTGCTCCAGCCGCACGACCTCGAACCCCGGCGTGCCCTTCTCCACCACGAACGACTTGATCGCCGCACGCCCCAGGCTCTTGTCCACAGTGGCCCAGACGACCACGGCGTCCGCGCGGTCACCCGACGTGACGAAGATCTTCTCGCCGTTGAGGATGTAGCTGTCGCCGTCCTCGGTGGCGGTCGTGGTGATGTTCGCCGAGTCCGAACCGGTGCCCGGTTCGGTGATCGCCATCGCGGCCCACGTCTTCGCGAACCGCTTCAGCTGCTCGTCGTTGGCCACCGACGCGATCGCCGCGTTGCCCAGGCCCTGCCTCGGCATCGACAGCAGCATCCCGACGTCGCCGTAGCACATCTCGATCGTGCCCAGCACGGTGGCGAGGTTGCTGCCGTTGCGGTTGCCGGCCTGCTTCTCCTTGTCGTCGCGCCGCACGCCCGCCGCGCCGGCACCGCCCTCGCCGGAGGAGTTCAGCCCGTCCAGCACCGCGGCGAACATGTCCAGTTCGACCGGGTACTCGTGCTCGGCGCGGTCGTACTTGCGGGAGATGGGCCGCAGCACCTGCGTTGCCGCCTGGTACGCCTGGTTGATCAGCGCCCGGGCCTTCTTCGGGGTTTCCAGATTGATCATGATGACCTTCCCAGGCTTGTCAGAGGAGGACGACGCCCTCGAGCACACCGATCGCGCGCAGGTCGCGGTACCACCGCTCGACCGGGTGCTCCTTCACGAACCCGTGCCCGCCCAGCAGCTGAACGCCAGCGCTGCCGATGCGCATCCCCTTGTCCGCGGCCAGTTTCCGGGCCAGCGCCACCTCGCGGGCGTGCGGCTTGCCCTGCTCGGCGCGCGCGGCCGCGCGCAGCGTCACCAGGCGCATGCCCTCCAGTTCGATGCCGATGTCGGCGACCGAGAACGCGACGGCCTGCCGGTGGCTGATCGGCTCCCCGAACGCGGTGCGTTCGTTCACGTACGGGATGACGTAGTCCAGCACGGCCTTCGCGGTGCCGGTGGCCAGCGCGGCCCACCCGAGCCGGGACAGCCGCACCGCCTCGGTGAACACGTCCGGTGAGCCCCCGCCCAGCAGGGCCCCGGCGGGCAGCGACACCTTCTCCAGGTGCAGCTTCCCGGTACCCGCGCCACGCAGCCCCATCGCGGGTTCGGTCTCGACCGAGACGCCCGCGGTGGAGGACTCGACGAGGAACAGCGCTGGACCGCGCCCCTCCAGGTCGGCCGACACGACGAACAGTTCCGCCTGCGCCGCGCGGGGGACCAGCGACTTCACACCGTCGAGCTGGTAGCCCTTCGGCGTGCGGCGGGCCTTGGTGGCCGGCTTGAACGGGTCGAACAGCGGCGTGGACTCCAGCAGCGCGAGCGCCGCGGCGGGCACGTTCTCGCCCACGAACTCCGGCAGGTAGTCGGCCTGTTGCTGCGCATCGCCCCACAACACGAGTGCGTTGCTGACCGCGGACGGGGCCAGCACCGCGACGGCGAGCCCGAGGTCACCGTGCGCCAGGGCCTCGGCGACCAGGGCGTTGGTGACCACCGATCGCTCGGCCGCCGCGCCGCCCAGCTCCTCCGGGACGCTGATCTGCGTCAGGCCCAACTCGGCCGCGCGGGTCAGCAGGCCGTCCGGGGGCGTGAGCTTCTCGTCGGCCCCGGCGGCCGCGGGCCGCAGCTGCTCGGCCGCGAACTCGCCGACCGTCTCGACGATCATCTGCTGCTCTTCGGTCGGCGTGAGGTCGAACAGCCCCGTGTCCGCGGCCGGCGCGGGCCGCGTCGGGGCGCCCCCGCGCTTGCGGGCCGACGAGAACGCGCGGCTGACGGCGCCGGCCGCCCTGAAGCCGTTCCGGGTTGCCGCCGAGACCAGGTTCTGCACCGGCAGGCGCAACCCCGTGCGTTCCAGGGTCTTGCTGCCCGCGAGCCGGGAGAGGGCGGCCAGGCCGAGGCCCATCACGTCCCGCTTCCGGCCACTGTTCTCCCTGAGCGCTGTCACTTCGCACTCCCATCGCCGTTACCTACTCGCGAGTAGGTTAGCGCATGGACTCGCTGTCGCGCCACTTCGGTGGCCGTGCTCGACGCTGGGTGGGGCCGCCCCCTGCCTCCGCCGCCTAGTCCAGGTCCAGTACCGCGGCCATCAGCACCCGCAGCTCGTCGGCCAGGGTGGGGCGCTGGTTGACCCTCCGGGTGCGCGCCAGGTCGTTCGCGATGGTGAGCGCGGCGTGCACCGTGATCCGCGCCTCGCGGGGGTTCAGTGACGGCTGGGCGGCGCCGAGCAGCGCCACCCATTGCGACACGTACTCGCGCTGGATGCGGATCAGCTCGGCGCCCTCGCCCTCCGCGTAGTTGACCGCGTCGGCCGAGAAGGACACCGCCAGCTCGGCGGAGCCGGTCAGTACCCGGACGTAGGAGTCGATCAGCCCGCGCAGCGCCTCGGTCTCGTCGCCGCTGCCCATCCGCACCCGTTCGGCGTCGAGGAGCAGGCGGTCGGCGGCCCGGCGCGCGATCGCGCTCAGCAGGGCCGCCTTGCTGGAGAAGTGCCGGTACACGCTGGGACCGGCGATTCCGGCCGCCGCGCCGATGTCCTCCATGCTCACCGCGTGGAAACCGTGCCGGTGGAACAGCTCGGCGGCGGCCGAGAGCAGCTGTTCGCGCCGGGACGGGGTGCCCACACCCACCGGCGCCCGGGGCGCACCGCCGCAGCCGGAAGGCAGCCGGACGTGCAGGACCCGCCGCGCGAGGTCGGCCAGCAGCTCGGCGAACCGCCTGCGGGCCACCGACGTGCGGTGCACCGCGACGCTGCCGAACACGCTCATCGCGGCCCAGCACAGCAGCTCCGCGTCATCGGGATCCAGGTCGGGCCGACGGTTCATCAGTTCCTTGGCCCACGACGTCAGCAACGCGGTGGACCGGCGCCCGATCTCGCGCTGGTCCTCCGGCGCGAGGTGCCTGCCCTCCCACCGCCACAGCGCCGCCACGTCCCGCCGCTCGACGGATGCCTCGGCGATCGCGCGCAACAGCCGCTCGACTTCGGCGCCGTCCGGCCTGCGCAGGCTCGACAACGCCGCCGCGGTGGCGTCCTCCATCTCGCCGACGCCGCCGAGCAGCACGTAGGCCAGGATCGCCTGCTTGTCCGCGAAGTGCCGGTACACCGCGGGGCCGGTGATGCCGGCCGCCGCGGCGATGTCGTTGATGCCCACACCGTGATAGCCGCGAGCGCGGAACAGCTCGGCGGCGAGGCCTGCCAGCTGGCTCTTGCGGTCGGGGCGACGACGGGAGGTGCTCGACATGGTGATCCCACTCTAGCTGGAGTGACAACCCGCGCAAGCGGTTGACACCAGGGGATTCAGGGGGTCTATGTTAGTCACCATTAGCGTCAGAACCAGACGGATGCAGTAAGCAGGAAGGACCGTCGGTGTGAGCAACGAGGCATACATCTACGAGGCGATCCGAACGCCCCGTGGCAAGAACAAGGGCGGAGCCCTGCACGGGGTGAAGCCGATCGATCTGGTGACCGGACTGATCGACGAGCTCAAGTCGCGTCACCCCGGCCTCGACCCGGCCGCGATCAACGACATCATCCTCGGCGTCGTCTCGCCCGTCGGTGACCAGGGTGCCGACATCGCGCGCGCCGCCGCGATGGCCGCCGGCCTGCCCGACACCGTCGCGGGCGTGCAGCTCAACCGGTTCTGCTCCTCGGGGCTGGAGGCCGTCAACCAGGCCGCCGCCCGCGTGCGCTCCGGCTGGGAGAACCTGATCGTCGCTGGTGGTGTCGAGTCGATGTCGCGGGTGCCGATGGGCTCCGACGGTGGGCCGATGTTCACCGACCCGGCCACCAACTACGACACGTACTTCGCGCCGCAGGGCATCGGTGCCGACCTGATCGCCACCATGGAGGGCTTCACCCGCGAGGACGTCGACGCGTTCGCGGTCCGCTCGCAGGAGAAGGCCGAGGCCGCGTGGTCGGGCGGGTACTTCGCGAAGTCGGTCGTGCCGGTCAAGGACATCAACGGCGTCACGATCCTCGACCACGACGAGCACCGCCGGCCCGGCACCACGCTGGAGAGCCTGGGCAAGCTCAAGCCCGCCTTCGAGGCGATCGGCGAGATGGGTGGCTTCGACGCGGTGGCGCTGCAGAAGTACCACTCGGTCGAGAAGATCAACCACGTCCACACCGGCGGCAACTCCTCGGGAATCGTCGACGGCGCCGCGCTGGTGCTGATCGGTGACGAGCAGGTCGGCAAGGACCTCGGCCTGACCCCGCGCGCCCGCATCACGGCGGCCGCGATCACCGGGTCCGACCCGACGATCATGCTGACCGGCCCCACCCCGGCCACGAAGAAGGTCCTCGACCTTGCCGGCCTGACGGTCGACGACATCGACCTGTTCGAGCTGAACGAGGCGTTCGCCTCGGTCGTGCTCAAGTGGATGAAGGACCTCAAGCTGCCGGACGAGAAGGTCAACGTCAACGGCGGCGCGATCGCGATGGGCCACCCGCTCGGTGCCACCGGTGCCATGATCCTCGGCACCATGGTGGACGAGCTGGAGCGGCGCCAGGCGCGGCGCGCGCTGGTGTCGCTGTGCATCGGCGGCGGCATGGGTATCGCGACGATCATCGAGCGGGTGTGATCATGACCAACACTATTCGCTGGGACCAGGACTCCGACGGCATCGTCGTGCTGACGCTGGACGACCCGAACCAGTCGTCGAACACGATGAACGCCGACTTCCGGGAGTCGTTCAAGAGCACGGTCGAGCGGCTGGAATCCGAGAAGGACTCGATCGCCGGTGTGGTGATCACCTCCGCCAAGAAGACCTTCTTCGCCGGTGGTGACCTGCGTGACCTGATCCAGGCCACGCCGGAGGACGCGGCTGCCATCACCGACAGCACCAACGCGATGAAGGACCAGCTGCGCAGGCTGGAGACCCTGGGCAAGCCGGTGGTGGCCGCCATCAACGGTGCCGCGCTCGGCGGTGGCCTGGAGATCGCGCTGGCCACGCACCGCCGCATCGTCGCCGACGTGCCCGGTGCCGTCGTCGGCCTGCCCGAGGTGACACTGGGCCTGCTGCCCGGTGGTGGCGGCATCGTCCGCACCGTGCGGCTGCTCGGCATCCAGAACGCGGTGCTGAACGTCCTGGTACAGGGCCAGCGGCACAAGCCGGCCAAGGCACTGGAGATCGGCCTCGTCGACGAACTCGTGTCCAGTGTGGACGAGCTGCTACCGAAGGCCAAGGAGTGGGTCAAGGCCAACCCCGAGGCCCAGCAGCCGTGGGACGCCAAGGGCTACAAGATGCCCGGTGGGTCCCCGTCGAACCCGAAGTTCGCGGCGAACCTGCCCGCGTTCCCGGCCAACCTGCGCAAGCAGCTCAAGGGCGCCCCGATGCCCGCCCCGCGGGCCATCCTGGCCGCGGCGGTCGAGGGCGCGCAGGTGGACGTCGAGACCGCCGCGCAGATCGAGACCCGCTACTTCGTCAGCCTGGTCACCGGCCAGGTCGCGAAGAACATGACGAAGGCGTTCTTCTTCGACCTGCAGCACATCAACTCCGGTGGCTCGCGGCCCCACGGGTACGACAAGTTCAAGGCCCAGAAGGTCGGCGTGCTCGGCGCGGGCATGATGGGTGCGGCGATCGCCTACGTGGCGGCGAAGGCCGGCATCGAGGTCGTGCTCAAGGACGTCTCCGCGGAGGCGGCCGAGAAGGGCAAGGGCTACGCGGTCAAGCTGGAGGAGAAGGCGCTCTCCCGTGGCAAGACCACGAAGGAGAAGTCGGACGCGCTGCTGGCCCGCATCACGCCGACCGGCGACCCCGCCGACTTCGCCGGTGTCGACTTCGTCATCGAGGCGGTGTTCGAAAGCCAGGAGCTCAAGCACAAGGTCTTCGGCGAGATCGAGAACGTCGTCAACCCGGACGCGGTGCTCGGGTCGAACACCTCCACGCTGCCCATCACCGGCCTCGCGCAGGGTGTGCAGCGGCAGGAGGACTTCATCGGCATCCACTTCTTCTCGCCGGTGGACAAGATGCCGCTGGTGGAGATCATCCGCGGGGAGAAGACCTCGGACGCGACGCTGGCGAAGGTCTTCGACTTCACCCTGCAGATCAAGAAGACGCCGATCGTCGTCAACGACAGCCGCGGCTTCTTCACCAGCCGGGTGATCGGCACGTTCATCAACGAGGCGGTGGCCGCGGTCGGCGAGGGCGTCGAGCCCGCGTCGATCGAGCAGGCCGGGGCGCAGGCCGGATACCCGGCGCCGCCGCTCCAGCTGATGGACGAACTCACGCTGACCCTGCCGCGCAAGATCCGCGAGGAGACGAAGGCGGCGGTCGAGGCCGCGGGCGGCACGTGGAACGCACACGCCTCCGAGGCCGTGATCGACCGGATGATCGACGAGTTCGACCGCAAGGGCCGCTCCAGCGGTGCCGGTTTCTACGAGTACGTCGACGGCAAGCGCACCCGCCTGTGGCCGGGGCTGCGGGAGGCGTTCAACTCCGGCAGCGGTCAGGTCCCGTTCAAGGACCTGCAGGAGCGCATGCTGTTCGCCGAGGCGCTGGAGACCGTCCGCTGCTTCGACGAGGGCGTGCTGATGTCGGTGCAGGACGCCAACATCGGCTCGATCTTCGGCATCGGCTTCCCGGCGTGGACCGGTGGTGTCATCCAGTACATCAACCAGTACGACGGTGGCCTGCCCGGCTTCGTGGCGCGGGCCAAGGAGCTGGCGCAGAAGTACGGCGACCACTTCCAGCCGCCCGAGTCGCTGGTGAAGAAGGCCGAAGCGGGCGAGAAGTTCGAATGAGGCAGTAACGGAAAACGCCCCCTCCGCGAGGAGGGGGCGTTTCTCTTCGCGGGAGGACTTTCCCGTCCGCAGCTCGCCTTCGGCCGCTGATGCCGGTCAGAGCAGCGGCGGGATCGCGGCGTCGATGAGGTGCGGTCCCGGCTCGGCGAGGGCGTTGCGGAACTGCTCCGCCAGCTCCTCGGCCGTCATGGCCTTCGTGGCGGGCACTCCCATCCCCTCGGCGATCTTGACGAAGTCGATGTCCGGACGAGCGAGGTCCAGCAGGTCCTTCGCCTTCGGGCCGGACGTCGCCGCGCCGACGCGCTGCAGCTCCATCCGCAGGATCGCGTAGGCGTTGTTGTTGAGGATGATCGTGGTGACGTTCTGGTTCTCCCGCGCCATTGTCCACAGCGCGGAGATCGTGTACATGGCACTGCCGTCCGACTGCAGCGCGATCACCGGGCGGTCCGGGGCCGCGACCGCGGCGCCGACGGCGGCGGGCAGCCCCTGCCCGATGGCGCCGCCGGTCAACGTCAGCACGTCGTGCCGCGGGGCGCCCGCCGTGGCACCCGGCAGCAGCAGCCCCGACGTGTTCGCCTCATCCGAGATGATCGCTCCCTCCGGCAGCAGCGCGCCGATCACCTCGACCCAGTTCTGCACCGTCAGCGGTCCACTCGGGACCGTCGGGCGAGACGGCTCCTGCAGCACCGGCTCCACGCCGGACGCGACCTCGTCGGCCAGCGCCTCCAGCGCGGCGACCACGTCCTGGTCCAGTCCGGCCAGCGTGTGGACCTGCGCGCCCTCCGGCACGAGGTCGCTCGGCTTGTCCGGGTAGGCGAAGAACGACACCGGCGCCTTCGTTCCCGCCACCACCACGTGCTTGATCCCGTCCAGCTGCCACTGGACCTGCTCGGCGAGGTAGGCCACCCGTTCGATCGACGGGATGCCGGCGCCGCGCTCCAACCGGGCCGGGAACCCCTCCACGAACGGCTTCGCCCCGGTGGCCGTCGCGATCCGGCTGAGCGCACGCAGCCCCGGCTCCCGGCACGCGTCGCCGCCGACGATGACCGCCACCGGCTCCCCGCCGCGCAGCACCGCCGCCACCGACTTGACCGTCGCGTCCCCGACGGTCTGCGGTGCGCGCACCGGCACCGGCTTCACCGCCACCCCACCGTCGCCCCACGACACGTCCGCGGGCAGGACCAGCGACGCCACCCGGCCCGGCTTCTCCCGCGCCGCGGCCACCGCGAACGCGGCGTCGGCGCCCACCTCGGCGCTGCTCGCGGACCGGCGCACCCAGCCCTCCAGCGAACTCGCGATCGCGTCGATGTCCGACTCCAGTGGCGCGTCGTACTTCTTGTGGTACGTCGCGTGGTCACCGATCACGTTCACCACGGGCACGTGCCCGCGCCGTGCGTTGTGCAGATTCGCCAGGCCGTTGCCCAGTCCCGGTCCGAGGTGCAGCAGCGTCGCCGCGGGCTTGCCCGCGATCCGCGCGTAACCGTCGGCCGCGCCGGTGACCACACCCTCGAACAGGGCCAGCACACCGCGCATCTCGGGTACCGAGTCGAGCGCGGCGACGAAGTGCATCTCCGACGTGCCCGGGTTGGCGAAACACACGTCGACACCAGCGTCGGCAAGCGTGCGGATCAGGGACTGCGCGCCGTTCATCTCACTCCTCAGTCGAACAGGACATCCGGGTTCAGGATGCCCTTCGGGTCGAAGGCCTGCTTGATGCGGCGCAGCAACGCGACCTTGGCGGGGTCCTCCAGCGCGAGGAAGTGCTCCTTCTTCGCCTGGCCGATGCCGTGCTCGCCGGAAATGGCCCCGCCCACCGCGATGCCCGCGGCGAAGATGTCGTGCAGCAGCTTGTGCCGTTTCTCCGGGTCCTTGCAGAAGATTCCGAGGTGGACGTTGCCGTCGCCGGCGTGTCCGCAGCCGATCGCGCCCGCCTCGGCCGCCGCGGCCAGCTCCCGCACCGTCGTGAGGAACCCGGGCATCTCCGAGCGCGGCACCACCACGTCGATCACGTCGTCGGCGCCGGCGGCCTTCGCGGTCCAGAACGCCTTTTCCCGCGCCTCGATCAGCTTGCGCGCCGACCCGCCGTCGAGCACGTACACCTCAGCCGCGCCGAGCTCGCCCAGCAACTCGCCCGCCCGCTGCACGTCGCCGTCGAGCCGGTCGCCGTCGCGGTTCTCCAGTCCCACGACCAGGTAGGCTTGGGTGGCGTCGCGCACCTCCTCCGGAACGCCGAGCTCCAGCTTCTCGTGGTAACTGATCGCGGCCATCGTCAGGTTGTCGACGTACTCGAGGATGTTCGGCGTCAGGCCGCTCGCGATCACCGCGGGCACCGCGCGCATCACCTGGTCGAGGTCGCCGAACGGGGCGAGCAGCGTGGCCGCGTGGGCCAGCCGCGGATACAGCTTCACGATGACCTCGGTGACCAGCGCGAGAGTGCCCTCGGAGCCGATGATGAGCTGGGTCAGGTCGTACCCGCTGGAAATCTTCGACGTCTTGCCGCCGGTGGTGATGATCTCGCCGGTCGGCAGAACCGCCTGCAGGCCCACGATGTTGTGCCGCGCCACGCCGTACTTCACGGCTCGCATGCCACCGGCGTTGGTGCCGACGTTGCCGCCGACGCTCGCGCTCAGCTCACCCGGGTACACCGTGTAGGCGAGCCCGGCGTCCCTGGTCGCCTCGTCGAGCCGGGTGAGCGTGACGCCGGGCTGGACCACGGCCACCTGGTTCGCGGTGTCGATGTCGAGGATCGCGTTCATCCGCTCGAACGAGACGAGCAGGCCGCCCTCGCGGGGGCGGGCCGCACCGGACAGGCCGCTGCCCGATCCGCGGCCGGTGACCGGGATGTCGCGCTCCGCGGCGACGACGAGCAGCTGTGCGATCTCCTCGGCGGTCGCGGGCTTGGCCACGTGGGCGGGGCGGACCGCGTCGACGGTCAGCGCCTCGTCGTGCGCGTAGTCGTCCGGAACCGCGTCGCCTGCCAGCAGGTTGCGCTCGCCGACGATCTCGGCGAACCGTGCGGTGACGTCGCCCATGACGTGCCCATCCTCTCCTGCGCCTGCCGTTGACCCGCAGCGTAGTACGGCACCGCGGCGGGCCGGAAGCGAAGGAGATTCACGTCCGGTGAGGGGGGTGCGGGCAAAAAAGGGCGGGGCCGGTCCGCGCCAACGTAACCGGCCCCGCTTGTCAGCTTGTCAGCTGGTCAGACCAGCCAGCCGAGGACGTGCGCAAGGCCGGCCAGGATGTTGGTGATGATGTCGTGGCCGTGGTGGAAGTGCGCAGCAAACATTTCGGAGGGGCTCCTTATGAAATCAGACCTTGTGTGAATCTGTGCTTTCGAAAGCAAGGGAAGATTTTCACTTGAGCCCGGGAACTGTCAAACCGCGCGGGAAAGCCGGAAAGCGTCCGGAAAGCGCTTCCGAAAATCCCCACAGCCTAAACATGTAACTCTTTCGTGTCTGCGGCCGGGGGGCCCGTGTGCCGTGCTGTAGCACGATCGGGCGGGTCCACCTGGGGAGATGCCGATCTTGATCCGACACTCCGGGTGGAGCCCGCCCGATCGGGTGATCACTACTGCCACGTATGGTGATTCCCCATGATCACGCTATCGAGTGACGGGGGACCGGGGTGATCCCCTAACGGTCCCAGGTCGGAACGTCACTCCGCGCGGGCGAACGACAGGGTCTCGCCCTCCACGCCGCGCAGCCACAGGTCCTGCGCGGCCGCCGCCATCTCCGGCAGTCCCTCGACGATCGTGGCGAACACGTTGCCGGGAACCCAGCCCGCGTCACCGTTGATCAGCAGGTTGTTCCGGCCGTAGAAGATCGCCAGATCGGTGGCGCCCCGATCGCTGTGCGCCTCGCTGTTCTCCTCGTACCCGTACGCCGGGTTTCCGATTTCCCACGGTTCGAAGCCGAAATACACGACATCACCGGGAATGGGGGTGATGGTCGGGTTTTCCCGGCCCGGTTTCGGGTCGGCGAACGGGGGGACCAGGGTGTAGACCTCGTTCCGGGCGTACTTCGCGTGGTAGGCCGAACCGCTCTGCGGCAGTGCGTCCCACACCGCCTGGCAGGTCCGTGGTGCCTCCGCGTCCAGCAGCACGGCGCGGCAGGACACGCCCCGCTTGTCGAGCGAAATGGTGATGTGACGGGCCAACGTGTTCTCTCCCTACTTGGAACCGGTGACGGCCGCGACGGTTTCCGACCAGATCGCGAGCGCGTCGTCGATCTGCTCGGCGGTGACCACGAGCGGTGGGATCATCCGCACGACGTTGGAGTACGCGCCGCACGTCAGCAGCAGCAGCCCGCGCCGGGCGGCCTCCTGCTGCGCCGCGGCGGCGGTCGCGGTGTCCGGGGTGCCGTCGGCCTTGGTGAACTCCGAGCCGACCAGCAGGCCCAGCCCGCGCACCTCGCCGATCTCCGGCGTCTTGTCGCCGATCAGCCGGGCGCCCTCGAGTAGCTGCTTGCCGCGCGCCGCCGCGTTCTCGACGAGCTTCTCCTCCTCGATCACGTCGAGGGTCGCCAGCGCCGCGGCGCAGGACACCGCGTTGCCGCCGTAGGTGCCGCCTTGTGAGCCGGGGAATGCCTTGGCCATCAGGTCCTTCGACGCGGCGATGCCGGACAGCGGGAACCCGCTCGCCAGGCCCTTCGCGATCAGCACCACGTCGGGCCGGACGTCGAAGTGGTCGTGCCCCCAGAACCGGCCGGTGCGGCCGAACCCGGTCTGGATCTCGTCGACCACCAGGAGGATCCCGTGCCGGTCGGCTCGCTCGCGCAGCCCCGCCATGAACTCGGTGTTGGCCGGCACGTAACCGCCCTCGCCGAGCATCGGCTCGATGAAGAACGCGGCGGTCTCGTTCGGCGCGCTCATCGTCTGGAAGAGGTAGTCCAGCTCGCGCAGCGCGAACTTCGTCGCGGTCTGCTCGTCCCAGCCGTAGTGGTAGGCGTAGGGGAACGGTGCGACGTGCACGCCGCCCATCAGCGGCGAGATGCCCGCGCTGAACCGCGTGCCGGACGTGGTCATGGACGCCGCGGCCACCGTGCGGCCGTGGAAGCCACCCTGGAACACGATCACGTTCGGCCGCCCGGTGGCCTGCCGGGACAGCCGCAGCGCGGCCTCGACGGCCTCACTGCCGGAGTTGGCGAAGAACAGCGAGTCCAGCCCCGCGGGCAGCACGTCGCCCAGCCGCTCGGTCAGCTTGAGCAGCGGCTGGTGCATCACCGTGGTGTACTGCGCGTGGATGACCTTGCCGATCTGCTCCTGGGCGGCCTTGACCACCTTCGGGTGGCAGTGCCCGGTGCTGGTCACGCCGATGCCTGCGGTGAAGTCGAGGTGGCGGTTGCCGTCCACGTCGTAGAGGTAGGCGCCTTCGCCGTGGTCGACGACAACCGGGGTGGCCTGCTTGAGCAGGGGGGAGAGCTGGGCCATGGCGGCGGAACTCCTAACGCGGAGTGAGCTTGTAGATTGTTGACAATCTGTCTAGCATGGCGTGTGGACAGGCGCAAGGTTGATCAGGAGGACTGATGGGCGAGCTGACCGAAACGGGTGTCGTGGACTCCGTCGGCAAGGAGCTGTTCATCGGCGGGAAGTGGGTCCCGTCGAGCAGTGGCAGGACCTTTGCCGTCGAGGACCCGGCCACCGGGAAGGTCCTCTGCGAGGTGGCGGACGCCTCGGCCGAGGACGGGAAAGCCGCCCTCGACGCGGCCGTCGCGGCGCAGGCAAGCTGGGCGAAGACACCGCCGCGCGAACGCGGCGAAATTCTGCGTCGCGCCTACGAACTGCTCAACGCCCGGGTCGATGAGCTGGCGTTGCTGATGACCCTGGAGATGGGCAAGCCGCTCGCCGAGGCGAAGGGTGAGGTCGTCTACGCGAGCGAGTTCTTCCGCTGGTTCGCCGAGGAGGCCGTGCGCATCGACGGCGGTTACCAGGTGGCGCCCAACGGTGCGGGCCGGTTCCTCGTCACCAAGCAGCCGGTCGGGCCGTGCCTGCTGATCACGCCGTGGAACTTCCCGATGGCGATGGGTGGCCGCAAGATCGGCCCGGCCATCGCCGCGGGGTGCACGATGGTGATCAAGCCCGCCGAGCAGACCCCGCTGTCGATGCTCGCGCTGGCCGCGATCCTCACCGAGGCCGGGCTGCCCGCCGGCGTGCTCAACGTCGTCACCACCAGCGATCCCGGCGGCGTGATGGAGCCGATGATCAAGGACGGCCGCGCGCGCAAGTTGTCCTTCACCGGATCGACCGCGGTGGGCCGGAAGCTGCTGGAGCAGTGCGCGGACAAGGTGTTGCGCACGTCGATGGAACTGGGCGGCAACGCGCCGTTCCTGGTCTTCGACGACGCCGACCTGGACGCCGCGGTCGAGGGTGCGATGCAGGCCAAGATGCGCAACATCGGTGAGGCGTGCACCGCGGCCAACCGGTTCTACGTGCAACGCGGCGTTGCCGACGAGTTCGCCCGCAGGCTTACCGACCGGATGGCGGCGCTGCCACTGGGCCGCGGCACCGAGCCGGACGTGGTGGTCGGACCGCTCATCGACGGCGACGCTGTCACCAAGGTGACCGAGCTCGTCACCGACGCCACCCGGCGCGGCGCGAAAGTGCTCACCGGCGGGGCCACTGTGGACGGTCCGGGCAACTTCTACCAGGCCACCGTGCTCACCGACGTGCCGCGCGATGCGCGCATGGCGAGCGAGGAGATCTTCGGCCCGGTCGCGCCGATCAGCGTGTTCGACGACGAGGACGAGGCGGTGGCGGCCGCCAACGACACCGAGTACGGGCTGGTCAGCTACGTCTACACCAACGACCTCAAGCGCGCGCTGCGCGTGTCGGAGGCGCTGGAGGCGGGCATGATCGGGCTGAACCAGGGCATCGTGTCCAATCCGGCGGCACCGTTCGGTGGGGTCAAGCAGTCCGGGCTCGGCCGCGAGGGCGGCACCGTCGGCATCGACGAGTTCCTGGAGACCAAGTACATCGCGGTGAGCCTGTGACCACCTACCGGATCGCGAGCATTCCCGGTGACGGCATCGGGGTCGACGTCACCGCCGAGGCGCGCCGGGTCCTGGACCGGGTGGGCGAGCTGCACGGGTTCGGTCTGGAGTGGACCGAGTTCGACTGGAGCTGTGAGCGGTACACCAAGACCGGCCGGATGATGCCGGAGGACGGGATCGACCAGCTGCGGCCCTTCCACGGGATCCTGCTCGGTGCCGTCGGGTTCCCCGGCGTGCCCGACCACGTGTCCCTGTGGGGTCTGCTGATCCCGATCCGCCGTGCCTTCCAGCAGTACGTGAACCTGCGGCCGGTGCGGCTGCTGCCCGGCACCACGTCGGTGCTCGCCGGGCGCGGGGCCGACGAGCTGGAGATGGTGATCGTCCGGGAGAACACCGAGGGCGAGTACTCACAGATCGGCGGACGGCACAACCGGGGCGGGCCCGGCGAGTTCGCGTTGCAGGAGTCGATCTTCACGCGCGTCGGGGTGGAGCGGATCATCCGGTTCGCGTTCGAGCTGGCCAGGACACGCACCGGCCGGGTCACCTCGGCCACGAAGTCGAACGGCATCATCCACACGATGCCGTTCTGGGACGAGGTGTTCGCCGAGGTCGCCGCAGAGTACCCGGACGTCCACAGTGAACAGACCCACATCGACGCACTGGCCGCGCGGATGGTGCAGCAGCCGGACCGGCTCGACGTGGTGGTGGGGTCGAACCTGTTCGGCGACATCCTCAGCGACCTGGCGGCGGCGGTGACCGGTGGGCTCGGCATGGCGCCGTCCGGCAACGTCAACCCACCGGGCGAGTTCCCGTCGATGTTCGAGGCGGTGCACGGCAGCGCTCCGGACATCGCCGGGCAGGGCATCGCGAACCCGGTGGCGCAGATCCTGGCCGCCGCCATGATGCTCGACCACCTCGGCGAGAAGAAGGCGGCCGCGGCGGTCGGCGAGGCGGTCGAGCGGGTGCTGGCCGCCGGTGAGGTGGCCACCCCCGACCTCGGTGGCTCCTCGACCACCACCGATCTGGGCGCCGCGATCGCCGCCGCGCTCGCCTGATCCGGGTGCGCACCGGTTCGCCCCGGCGAACCGGTGCGCACTCAGCTGTAGAGGCTGGTGCCCGGGGCGAGCCGCTGCACCGCGTCCTCCATGTGGGCCTCCAGCAGCGACACCGCGAGCTCCTCGTCGCCCGCGCCGATCGCTTCCGCGATGCCCTTGTGCTCGGCGACGCGTTCCTCGTTGGTGGCGTAGGTGCGGTGCAACGCGGACAGGCACATGCGGGTCTCGATCAGCAGCGTGCGCGCCATGCGGCCCAGCCGTTTGCTGCCGGAGGCCGCCACGAGCTCTTCGTGGAACCGCACGTCGGCCTCCGACACCGCGTCCCCGTCGGCCGCGGTCGCCATGTCCTCGACGGCCGACTTCAACCGCAGTGCCACCGCCTCGCCCTCGCCGCGCCGCAGCACGCCGACCACGGCGGCGCGTTCGACCGCGAAGCGCGCCGAGTAGATGTCGTGCACGTCGCTCGGTTCGAGGTCGATGACGAACAGCCCGCGGTGCCGCTCGCTACGCAGCAGACCCTCCGACACCAGCCGCTGCATCGCCTCGCGCAGCGGTCCGCGGGACACCTGGAACCGGCCCGCCAGCTCGGTCTCGCCGAGTTGCGTGCCCGGCGCGAACGTGCCGTTCATGATCGCCTCGCGCAGTTGCCGCGCGATGATCGACGCCGTCGACTCCCGGCTCACCGGTTCGATGTCGGTCAGGGCCATGGGTTCACCTCGTTCCAGCGAACAGCGTGCCCAGCCGTTCGCTCCGGGGCACCGGGCCGGTCAGCCGGAGCCCTTCCCAGATCGTCACCTGGTTGGCGGTGAGCACGGGCTTGCCCAGCCGCTCTTCGATCGCGCCGAGCACACCGAGGGTGCGCATGGCCGTGTCGGGGACCAGGACGGCCTCAGCCGCGGGATGATCATGCGCCACCGCCAGGTCGACGACGGCTTCGGGGGTCAGCCTGCCGACCTCGGCCGCCGTGTCGATGTCCGCGCTGGATATCGCGACCACCTCGATGCCGCCCGCGTCGAGGAACTCCGTGAAGAGCTTCGCGACGTCGTCCGGGTAGCTCGCGGCCACCGAGACGCGCTGCAAGCCCAGTGAGCGAGCGGCGTTGACGAACGCGAACGACGTGCTCGACGCGGGTTTACCCGCGGCCGCCGCCAGCTTCTCCACCTGCTCGTGGGCGCCCTGCCACCGGTACACGAAGCTGCCGCTGGTGCAGGCCCACACGACCGCGTCGGGTTCGTGCCCGGCCAGCAGCCGAGCGCCCTCGGCCAGTCGGTGCTCGGCGCCGAGGTCGAGCAGCTCGGGCACGGCGTGCAGGTCGGTTCCGTAGATGTGCGCGACCGGGAGTCGGTGTCCCAGCAGTTCCTCGGCGAACGGGTAGTCGTCCTCGGCGGCGTGGTCGGGGTAGATGAAGCCGACGGTCGTCATGCACCAACCTCCTGAGATTGTCTACAATCCTACAGTACGGGGTCAGGACACTTCGCGCAGCCACTTGCCGGGGCCGACGATCGGCAGCTCCATCCGTCTCAGGCAGGCCCACATCGTCAGCTGGTTGGCGGTGAGCACCGGCTTGCCCAGGGCTGCCTCCAACGGCTCGATCACGTCGTAGGTCGGGAGGTTGGTGCAGCTCACGAAAATCGCCTCGGCGTCGGGGTGGTCGGCGCCCAGGATCCGTTCCGCGATCGTGCGGTAGGCGACCTTCCAGATGCCGCCGCCGAGCCCGAGGTGGTCGCTGGAGACGGTGTCGACGCCCAGCTCCCCGAGGAACGCGTGCAGGGAGCGTGTCAGGTCGGCGTCGTACGGCGTGATCACCGAGACCCGGCTGATGTTGAGCGCGTGCAGCACCTCGGCCAGCGCGCCCGAGGTGGTGACGGCGTCCGGGGCGCCCGCGTCGCAGATCGCCTTGCACAGCGAGCGTTCGTAGTCGAGGCCGTTGACGAAGCTGCCCGAGGTGCACAGGTAGGCGACCACCTCGGGTTCGACGTGCAGCACGTCCCGCGTCGCCGCGGCCAGGTGCTGGTGGTTGCTGACCAGCTGGGCCATTTCCATGCTGACCGGTACGGGCTCGTACGGGGTGCGGGCGAGGTGCAGTGACACCTCCATCGGGATCCAGCGCCAGAGCTCCCGTTCCAGGGCCAGGTCGAAGGGCGCGATGACTCCAATGCCTCGCTGTGCCAGGGGGCCGTCGAGGGCAGGGAAGTCGAAATCCAAGGCTCAGCCTCCGAAGGACGTGCTCGTGAAGGAAAGCCTCCGGGGGTGGTTCCTCGGATTGTTGACAATCATACGAGCGGCTCCTACCGTGTCAACGGTGATCGGTACGGAGAAGCCGGTGCTGGCGGTGTTGTGCGGTGACGACCAGTCCCGGAACCTCGCCGAATCACCGGTCATGCAGGGCATCGAATCGTCCGCGGTGGTGCGTTACACCGGCGAGGACGGGTTGGCGGACGCGCTCGACGGCGCCGATGTCCTGTTCGTCCACGACTTCCTCTCCCAGGCCGTGCCCGGCGCCTGGCACGCGGCCGACAGGCTGAAGTGGCTGCACATCGCCAGCGCGGGTGTGGACCCGGTGATGTTTCCCGGTCTGCGCGACAGCGACGTGGTGCTGACGAACTCCCGGGGCGTGTTCGACGATTCGATCGCCGAGTACGTCCTCGGGGTGATCCTCACCTTCGCGAAGGACCTGCACGGTTCGCTCGGTCTGCAGCGGCAGAAGCGGTGGCGGCACCGGGAGACCGAGCGGATCGCCGGGCGGCGGGTGCTGGTCGTGGGCACCGGGCCGATCGGCCGCGCGATCGCCCGGACACTGCGCGCGGTGGGCATGAGCGTGTCCGGCTCGGGCCGCCGCGCCCGCGAGGGCGATCCGGACTTCGGCACCGTGCACGCCTCGGCCGAGCTGGCCGACCACCTGCCCGGCTACGACTACGTGGTCGTGGTGGCGCCGCTGACCGAGCAGACGAAGGGCATGTTCGACGCTGCCGCGTTCGCCGCGATGAAGCCGACGGCCCGGTTCGTCAACGTCGGCCGCGGCGAACTGGTCGTCACGGCGGACCTGGTCGAGGCGTTGCGGGCGGGTGAGCTGGCCGGTGCGGCGCTCGACGTGTTCGACACCGAGCCGCTGCCCACCGGAAGTCCGCTGTGGACCATGGACAACGTGCTGGTGTCGCCGCACATGTCGGGTGACTTCATCGGGTGGCGGGACACGCTGCTCGAGGTGTTCGCGGACAACTTCACCCGATGGCAGACTGGCGCCCCGCTTCGTAATGTCGTGGACAAGCGGCTGGGGTACGTGCCGTCGGACCGGTGAGGAGTCACCATGAGCACCCTGTTGACGGCCAGTGAGCTGGTCGCCGCGTACTCCACGGGGGAGATCAGCCCGGTGGAGGCGACCGAGGCCGCGCTGCGGTCGATCGAGGAGCGCGACGGCGAGTGCAACGCGTACTGCCTGGTGGATCCCGAGGTGGCGCGCGAGGGCGCGAAGGCGTCGGAGACCCGGTGGCGCGAGGGCAACCCGATCGGTTCGCTCGACGGGGTACCCACCTCGATCAAGGACATGTTCCTCACGCAGGGGTGGCCGACACTGCGGGGTTCGACGTGCATCGACCCGGACCAGCCGTGGGACGAGGACAGCCCGGTCACCGCGCGGCTGCGGGAGAACGGCCTGGTCCTGCTCGGCAAGACCACCACGCCCGAGCTGGCGTGGAAGGGCGTCACGGACAACCCGCTCACCGGCGTGACCCGCAACCCGTGGGACCCGTCGAAGACCCCCGGCGGGTCGAGCGGCGGCAGCGCGGCGGCGGTCGCGGCGGGGATGGGCGAGCTGTCGGTGGGTACCGACGGCGGTGGTTCGGTGCGGATCCCCGCGTCGTTCTGCGGGATCGTCGGCCTCAAACCGACGCACGGGCGCATCCCGCTGTACCCGTCCAGCCCGTTCGGGCCGTTGTCGCACGCCGGGCCGATGGCGCGCTCGGTGTCCGACGTCGCGTTGATGCTCGACGTGCTGGCTCTGCCCGATCCGCGTGACCCGGCCGCGCTGGAGCCGCCGCTGGGCGCCTACCGGGAGGCCGTGCGGCGGGACGTGCGCGGGTTGCGGGCGGCGTTCTCCCCGACGCTCGGGTGGGCCTCGGTGGATCCCGAAGTGCTCCGCATCGTCACCGAGGCGGTCACGATGCTGGACGAGGCCGGGTTGCGGGTCGAGGAGACGGACCCGGGTTTCGGCGACCCGCGTGAGTCGTTCGACGTGCTCTGGGCGGCGGGCGCGGCGCAGTGGTTGGACACCTTCCCGCCCGGTTCCGAGGCGAAGGTCGACCCGGGGTTGCGGCAGGTGTGGGAGAAGGGCAGGACGTACTCCGCGTCGGACTACCTCGCGGCCACCGCCGAGCGCGCCTCGCTGGGCATCCTGATGGGCAAGTTCCACACCCGTTTCGACGTGCTGATCACACCCACCGTGGCGATCCCGCCGTTCGAGGCGGGGTTCGAGGTGCCGCCCGGCAGCGGTATGGGCGGTTGGCCGGACTGGACGCCGTTCACGTACCCGTTCAACATGACGCAACAGCCCGCGATCAGCGTGCCTGCGGGCTTCACGGCCGGCGGGTTGCCGGTCGGGTTGCAGATCGTGGGGCCCCGGCACTCCGATGACCTGGTGCTGGCGGTGGCGCGGCTGGTCGAGGAGATCCGCCCCTGGCCGACGGACCGGCCGGCTGGACGCTGATCCTTCTTCGGGCG